>Ga0209955_1000455_pt1 | contig 14481 bp, 16 predicted proteins | sample SalPonA_A_H2O_MG_FD_185716 | JGI IMG/M metagenome (GOLD analysis project Ga0209955, IMG submission 185716) | Water microbial communities from South San Francisco under conditions of wetland restoration - Salt Pond MetaG R2A_A_H2O_MG (SPAdes)... | ecosystem: Environmental > Aquatic > Non-marine... | reverse complement strand
GATCGAAGTGCAACCGCTCAACCACCCGCTAAAAGCGCGCAAACTCAGTTCGGTTGCGCCCAGAATCTTTCGCCTGATACAACGCTTGATCCGCAGCGGCTACAGCCTTATCGAGAGCCTCTGAAACACTTTCAAGATTAAGGTTAACCTGCGCAACACCAATACTTACTCGTACCGCAAACCCCTCAAGCTTTACCTGGGTTAAGGCATCGTGAATGCGGCGGCTAAAGCCAACAGCGCCCTCTACGTCAGTGGCATAGAGGACAATCAGAAACTCCTCTCCGCCCCAGCGTACGCCGAGATCGACAGATCTCAAGGTCGATTGGATAACGTCTGCAACCCCTACAATGATTCTATCGCCCTCTAAATGCCCATAGCGGTCGTTTATCTGTTTGAAGTGGTCGATATCGATAAGAAGCAGCGATAAGGGTGTGGGCGCCCTATTACTCTGCTGATACAGACGCTCGAACCTCTCTTGTGCTGCACGTCGGTTGAGTAGTCCAGTAAGGGAATCGGTAGAGGCGATCGCTTTGAGCTTTTCAGCTTGTAACTGCAACTGATCGCGCGCAGCTATCAACTCCTGATACATCTTGTCGCGTTCTACCGCACTGAATAATGCCCAGTGGAGATATCCTTGCTCGTTCGCCCGAATGTTTGCAAGCACGGGTAACCGATCTCCATTTTTGCCCATCAGCGTGAGTTGCAGCTCGCTGTGCTCGCCGTCATCTAACAGGGAGGGGTAGACATAGCTATCCATGAATATCATCGATGCTTTGGTAAGAATTGTCTCTAGTGATGCTCCCATCATCTCTTCGCTGGTATAGCCAAGCATTGAAGCAACGTAATCGTTGGCAAACGTTAGTTTGCGGCTTTCTAGCTCACTCACCATTAACCCACAAGGGAAACGATCGGCCACTAAAGCACCCGATTAAAATCATGCACCGCCTCGGCTACCTGAGCGGGGTGAGTCATATGCAGGCAGTGACCATTGGCGTCTACGAGAACCAGTTTAGAGTTTGTAATGTTGGCGTTCACATATTCACCGATTCGCTGGCTTGCCAAGGCATCCTGCGCACTCTGAAGAATCAAACAGGGGGTTTCACACTTTCGCAGGTCATCACGATGATCTGAGAAGAAGGTAGCGACTGCAAACGGCTTGAGGTAAGTGGGGTCGGTAGAGCAGAAGCTATCGGTAAGTTCCGTCACCATCGACTCACCATTGGTCTCGCCCATAACCACAGGCGCCAGATAATTCGCCCAGCCGACATGGTTTTTGTCCATCAAGTTAATGAGCTCTTCCAAGTCTGCCCGCTCGAACCCGCCCTCGTAGTCAGGCGGTATATTGAGAAAACAGGGTGAAGGACAAACCAGTGCCAAACTCGAAAAGAGCTCTGGACGTTTGATAGCTGCAAGGATCCCAATCGTTGCACTCACAGAGTGGCCGATAAACCGAACATCCTTTAGATCAAGCGCGTCGCAAATCTCTATGACATCATCGGCATAACCCTCTAGATCGGCATAGCGTAAAGAATCAAACTGAGTTACGTCGGAGCGTCCACACCCTGTGTAGTCGAACAGAACCAATCTCGCATCCTCAGCTAGGTAAGGGGTTAGAAAACGCCACATCGTCTGATCACAGCCAAAACCATGGGCCAATAGGTAGGTCTGCGCACCTTCCCCTTGAACGCTTACATTATTTCTGGCAAGAATCGGGTGATCGGCGAGGTCTAATGTCATTCGGATATCTCACGGCTAATAGAAACAGTCATTCCCGGCAGCAGGAGCAACCTTGATAGAGTTTAGTTCAATTTTTCGGGCAGGCGCGCCCAATTACTCTTTCGATCGACGATTTTTAGTCCATAAGCACCTTACCTTGGTCTGCTAACGGAGCTATCTATTACGGTAAGCATCGGACCTATTTCACGCGCAAAAAAAAGCCCGAGCGTCTCCGCTCGGGCTCTATCTAACTTAGGTGTTTTAGGCAGTCACACCCTAGGACTCTAACGCCGTTAGAATCGCTTCTGCTTTACTCACCTCAAACTGGCCCTCTGCCTCCACGTTGAGTAGAGTCACGACGCCGTCATCAACAATCATGGCGTAGCGCTTTGAACGTGTGCCACCGAAGCTTCCGGTCTCTTTCTCAAGGCCCAGCGCTTTGGTGAAGCTTGCATCACCGTCACCTAGCATGAGGATCTCTTCAGCATTGTGCGCCTCACCCCAAGCTTTCATGACGAACGCATCGTTAACCGACAGGCAGATAATCTGATCAACGCCCTTGGCTTTGAGTTGATCCGCAAAAACCACAAAGCCTGGCAGGTGCGCTGCCGAGCAGGTCGGCGTATATGCGCCCGGTAGTGCAAAAACAACAGTTTTCTTTCCAGCGAAGAGTTCTTCGGTGTCGTGATTAATCATTCCGTCTGGACCCAGCTCACTTAAAGTCCCCTTAGGAATTCTCTGACCTTGCTCTATCATGCTTTTTACCTTTGCTTTCTATTTTTAGTGTTTACTATTGGTAGGTTGCTCTGCAGCAGGTTACGCTGATATCTCTCTGAACAGATCAACCTGCTACAAGCCCAATCTTCAGGAGAAACGAGTGATCACCTGGCTCTATCTATTCGTTGCGATAGCAGCGGAGGTCATAGCGACCTCAACCCTTAACGCCACACAGAGTTTTACGCGTCTCTGGCCCTCATTGGTAGTAGTCTGTGGCTACGGAACAGCAATATTTTTTCTGACACTGACACTTAAAACCCTACCTGTCGGTATCGCCTATGCAGTTTGGTCCGGTGTGGGGGTTGCAATGGTTGCCGTTATTGGCTGGTTTTTCTTAAACCAGAAGCTCGATCTAGCCGCGATCCTCGGTATCTGCCTAATTGTTGCGGGTGTGTTGATTATCCACCTATTCTCTCGGCAGGCGCCCTAGGGAGCCGAAGAGTAAGCTTCTTCGGGCTGAGTAGGAACTTGGTCTGAGGTTCCCTGGGGGTTGTACGATTTTTTGTGCGCAGACCTATCGCTAGGGCGGTCAGAAAAGCTGATGAGACAGGGGTTTTATTGATGTTACTGATGCGTTTAAAGAGCCCTCTCTATCGTCTCATCTCGAGGCCTTCACTGAGTTTAGTTCTCAGTTCAGCAGTAATCTTGGCTTGCATCGCTTCTGCACAGGCAGAGCGTGTTCCAACGCAGGCTTCGCCCTTTCCAACCATCGAGCAATTCATAGAGATTGCGCTGGGGCAGGAGTACGCAACAGGTGTAACCCGCCTAAGGCGCTGGGAGCAGCCTCTAGCGATCAAGATACACCGCCATTTCCCTGTGCCAACGGCCGTCGAGCCCTTAATAGAGGAGCTGCTTGGCCTACTCAAAGAGGCGACTCAGCACCCCATCGGGCTTGCTAGCAGCGATGTAAACGTCGATCTCTATTTTGTGCGCCAGAGCAAGCTGGCCGAGACTTGGGGCGAAGTAGCACGTGGGCAGCTTCCCAGAGACGCACTCTGCGCTGCACAGATCAGAACCAACAGACGCTCAGAGATCGTAGCTGCGGTTGTCCTGATACCTGTTGATCAAGCGATGAGGCGCGGCAAGCTACTTAGCTGCATCGTAGAGGAGCTGACGCAGGTTACAGGTCTCGCGAATGATTCTGACTCTGTCTATCCGTCAATTTTCAACGATAACTCTACCGATCAGATGCTAACCCCACTCGACTGGATTCTGCTGCGCACGCTATATCACTCTGACCTTAGCGCTGGCATGACTGAAGCAGAGGTACGCGAGCATGCCGCTGGAGTGATGCAACGATTAAAGAGCAGCAATGAAGCTCAAAATGCAGCGCAACGGATTGGCGCGACGCAGCTATCCGAGCTGCTAAACATCGACTAAGCCGGTTCATCCGGGATATGTATCGGATATAGAAAACCTGCTAAGTTCAAACAATTCTCAATTCTAGAACAGGTGTACAAACCCAGTTATGCTAACCTTCGCCCTCGCTGTATTTCTCTTGATTGTTACTCCCGGACCCGGCGTTCTCTCGCTTGCTGGGGTGGGTGCTGCTTTTGGTTGGCGTACTGGTACCCGCTACCTGCTTGGTCTTTGGTTAGGCACCAACCTTGTCAGCCTAGCGGTTATTTCAGGGGTGGCGGCGGTCATTCTAGCGGATCCTATCATCCGTACCCTGTTGCTGATTGCCTCAGCGGCCTATCTCGGTTTCCTCGCGCTACGCATTGCCCTGGCGGGCGCTAGGGTGGCATTTATTCACATGGAGACGCCTGGCTTCGTCACCGGGATCACCCTGCAGCTAATTAATCCCAAAGCTTATGCCGTCAACACCACGCTATTTAGTAGCTTCGCCTTCTATCCCGAGAGCTTTGCCATCGAGACGGCAATAAAGCTGGTTGTTACCAACATTATCTGGCTGATACTTCACTTTTTCTGGCTCTGGATGGGAGTGAGGGTGAACCGATTGAATCTGGCGCCAGCTACACAGCGGCGCATCAATCTTGTCATGGCGAGCTGTCTGATGGGGGTTGTCGCTTTGTCAGTCTGGTCACTGATCAAACAGTAAAAAGGGCCCGGCTTCTTCGCCTACAAGCAGATGCACTGACCAGCCAGCTGACCAGTGCACTAACAAGCGGACCCCTCTCTATCGTTGAAGGTCTATCAGTTTGCCTGATTCAGGTTCGCCTGACGTTGCGCCTCGCGTTTAGCTTGCTTCTCTAAACGGCGCTCTTCGAAGGTCTTGAGCGCATCTTTACCGAGGTGGTGCTCACCACGGCTCCTAGCAATCTCTAGCTGACGCTGACGCTCTTCAAAACGCTGACGCTGCTGCTCGGTCACCTGACCGTGGCAATGATGGCAGCTCAAACCTTCCTGGTAATGCTCGTGCTCACGATCCTCAGCTGAGAGCGGCTTGCGGCAAGCGTGACACAATTGGTAATCACCTGGCTCAAGTCCGTGCCCTACTGAAACACGGTTATCGAATACGAAGCATTCTCCATCCCACATTGAGTTATCGGCTTCCACCTCTTCAAGGTATTTAAGAATACCGCCCTCTAGGTGGTAGACCTCATCAAAGCCCTGCTCTTTAAGGAAAGCTGTCGACTTCTCACAGCGAATTCCGCCCGTACAGAACATCGCCACCTTTTTGTGTTTTGCTGGATCAAGGTGCTCTTTAACGTACGCAGGGAACTCCCTAAACGTATCGGTTGTCGGGTTTATCGCACCTCTGAAAGTACCGATATCCACTTCGTAATCATTACGTGTATCAACCAGCAGTACTTCCGGATCAGAGATTAAAGCATTCCAATCCTTGGGTTTTACGTAGGTGCCTACAACTTTTAACGGGTCGATACCTTCCACACCCATGGTGACGATCTCTTTTTTGAGCTTCACTTTGGTGCGGTAGAAAGGCTGTTCGTTAAAGAAAGACTCCTTCGAACTTACCTGATCGAGCGGCGGGTGCGCCTTGAACCAGGCGTAAAGCGCGTCTATCGCCTCACGGGTTCCGGAGACAGTACCATTGATGCCTTCATTGGCAAGAATAAGAGTACCGCGGATATCCTGCTCATTCAGGAAGTCCACTAGTGGCTGACGCAGACTCTCAGGCTGTTCCATACGAACAAACTGATAGAGCGCCGATACGACGATATTTTCCATGATATTCCTCGGCTTGCTGCAGCGTAAATGCAGTGCTTGGGTTTAAAAGCGGCGCAATTCTAGCAAATCGAGGCAAAAACAACAGTGAAGAGGACTCATTCGAGCCCTCAACTAAAGATTTTCGAACGACTATCTCTATACTTGAAGCTCAGTACTTAAAGTTCTCAGTGTTGCGTTTGAGCACAGCTGCAAGCTCACGTAACTGCTCTGTAACGCCCGCTGAGTCGGCTGAATTCTGGGCAACTTGCTCTGCTTGCTGTACTAGCCTATCAAGGTTGGTTGTGAGCTGATCAAGCACTGCACTCTGTTCGGTAGAGGCAGCAGCGATACTGTTGTTCATGTCGCTGACCGTCTTAATCGCCGCAGATGCCTCTTGCATGAGTTGTGCTGAGCTATCTACGTTCGAAACACAGAGCTCGACGTTGGATTGGCTGTTACGGATATCGGAAACGGCAGAGTTAGAGGCGTGCTGGAGCTGTTTTATCATCCGCTCAATCTGCTCAGTTGAACTTTGGGTGCGCTGAGCCAGCTCGCGAACCTCATCAGCTACCACCGCAAAGCCACGTCCATGCTCGCCTGCTCGTGCCGCCTCAATTGCTGCATTGAGGGCAAGTAGGTTGGTCTGTTCGGTGATACTCTGAATGACAGTGAGTACCTCAGTAATCTCCTGAGTATGGCCATCAAGTTGCTCTATGGTTACTGATGCTGTGTTGATCTGATTTGCTAACTGCTGAATGCTCGCCTGCGTCTCGTTGCTTATTTTAGCTGCGCTGCGAGCACTTTCGTCCACCTCTGCGGCGCTGACTGAGGCGTTATTGGCTGACTGCGATACCTCAGCAACCGCCAAGTTGATCTCGCGAATCGATGAGCTAATCACATCATTCTCGTGTTGCTGTTCGGCCGCCGAGAGTTTAATTTTATCGGTCACTACCGCCAGCGTGGCGCTCTGTTCGGTCAAGTTAGTTGCGCTGCTCCCCAGATCTCGCATCAGCGTTGTGAGCTTATCGAGGAAGCTGTTGTAGGTATGTACTAAGCCAGTATCGCCCTCTGCACGCACACGAAGATCAACACTCGACTCCTGGGTCATCTGGTTTATGGCGCTAAGCAGCGCATTTGACTGATCGGTTTGGCGCCGCATCTGTACGGCCAACCAGACAAGAACGGCGGTTTCTACAACCACATAGGCAGCATGCAGTAGCACCATAGCGAGCCCCATAGACATATCCTGCATTACATAGACCGGTAACCCCTGCATCTGCATAAAATGAAAACTGAGGTGGTGGACCGCTATGACGGCTGCCCCAAGGACAATGGGCCGCCAATCCTGATAAGCCAGCAGAAAGGCTAAAAGTACAAAGATGCCAAAGTGAATCTCAATAAGACCCTTCGCCTGCTGAATATGCAGAGCACACATCAGCATAAAAATCGTCGCGCCAGAGAGACGGGTGATTAAACTGCCTGCCGCCATTCGAAAGAGAGCGCCCTGGACAACGACCAGCCCTCCTCCAATCAAAAGAGCGAGCAACCACGTATCGGTTAGAAAGGCGAGGATTAGAGAGTATGCAAAGAGTCCAAGCGTTACGAAAAAAACGAGTTTGTCTGCGGTCACGTAAAGCGACTTCGATAGAGTATCTGACATCAGGTTATCCTCTTAGCTTGCCGAGAGCTCATATTGCGGCTTGTGACTTGGTTTTCACTGTAGTCTAACTATAGTCGAGTCTCGCTTAATCGGATCTATAAAAACTGAGGAGCAGCAGTGAAGCGTTCAATTTTACTAGTGATTGCACTGTTAGCAGGCCAGACACAGGCTCAACCGCTGACCATTTTTGACACTCATCTGCACTACAACAGCGATGCGCGCCAGCATCTAAGTACAGAGGAGGTTATCCAGACGTTAAAGGATGCCAATATCACGCAGGTTCTGGTCTCTAGTACTGACGACGCGGGTACTCAACTCTTAGTGGAGGCAGCACCCACGCTGTTTCTGCCTGCTCTGCGCCCTTACCGCCGAGCAGGTGAAACCAAAACTTGGATGTACGACCCGTCTGTCATCGACCATCTAGAGAGCAAGCTGGCACAAAACAGCTACCTTGCACTGGGTGAATTTCATGCGTTCGAGGAGCATATTCAGCTACCCGTTGTTCAAGCGATGGTGGATTTGGCACGCCAACATAATCTCGTACTGCATCACCACGGCGACTATGGTGCGGTAGAGGCGTTGTACGAAAGCTGGCCGCAAGCACGTCTGCTCTGGGCACATGCCGGGTTCGAGGAGCCCGATACGGTGAGGCTAGCGCTGCAGCGCTACCCCAATCTTTGGGTCGACCTTTCGCACCGTCCAGATATCTCTACCTGGGCCGGCCTAGCTCTCAATTGGAGTATGCTATTTGAAGAGTTCCCAGAGCGCTTTGTCCTCGGCAGTGATACCTACACGCTCGAGCGTTGGCAGAAGGTTGGTTTCTACGCGCTCGACGCTCGAGATTGGCTCTCTGTACTACCCGATGAGGTAGCGCAAAATATCGCCTACCGCAACGCCCAGCGCCTCTTTGATCTGGATTAGAGGCTTGAGTTATCTCCACCCATTCTGGGCAACTCTTTAATGTAGAGGTCCTGTTTGGTGTAGGGGATCTCAATTTTTTGCGTATTGAAGCAGTTGTAGATTGCCGTATTCAGCGCATCAACCACCCGCCCACGAATCTCTGGATCGGCTATCCAGACGAGCAGCTCAAGATCCAACCCAGAGGCACCAAAGGTACGAAAACGCACGCGTGGTTCAGGGTCTTGGCAGATCTGCGGTTCTTGCTCAGCCACCTGAAGTAGAAGACTTTTTACCTGCTCAAGATCAGATCCATAAGCAACGCTCACCGCAATACGGACACGTGATTTAACATGCCGACCAGACGACTCATTGATTATTTTACCGTTGGCGATAATAGCGTTGGGGATGTTGATCTCGAGGTCATCTCGCGTCAGCAAACGCGTTGAGCGCAAGCCTATGTGCGTTACCTTACCGCGCTCGCCGGTATCTATAACGATGTAGTCACCAATTTTGTAGGGCGAGTCGGCCAGTATAAATACACCCGAGAGCAGGTTGGCGATGGTGTCTTTAGCGGCGAAGCCTACGGCGATACCCACAATACCTGCCGAGGCGAGCCAGGCGGTCATATCAATGTTCCACACCAGGAAGATCAGATAGACAACCACCAACACATTCAGCACAGCCGCTACGTTCTCAAGTAGAGGTAGGGTTTGTGGTCGAATCACCCCCTCTTCCGGAGTTTGAAGGCTAATACTCTTTAGCAGGAATTGACTTGCACGGTAGACAAACTGCCCCCACAGCAGCGTCGCTAGCGTAAGAAAAATCGAACTTAGGGTTGCATGTAAACCACTTGGCAGAAACAGCGCCGAGAGTTGCGTGGTACCAACCAGCAAAATTGATGTGAGGATAGGTAGTCGCCCCATACCTACCAAATGACGTGTTCGCGCTCGTCTATTCTGCTCTACCCAGCGTGCCGGTAAGCGTTTAAGTAAAAATCGTGTTACCAACAGCCCAACAAGAGTGACCGAAAGAATGATCAGCGCATCGGTGACCAAACCGTACTCTGCCAAGAAGCTATCAACCGCCGAGAAATCAAGCATTTATACTGCGCTCACTAAGACTTCAATACTGCTCTGATAGTAGTTCAGAAGAGACAAGTTTGAAATAGAGAGGTTGAGACAGCGCTGACCCTTGATAACCGTTTTAACACAGCATGCGTCTCGCAAAGCACCCTGTAACAGCGACCTAGTTATCAGGGCTATGCCTACCAGTAGTATGAGAGCGCGTTATTTCTGGTCGGATATAGTTTCTTTCGGCTAGATTCGGAATACAAGCTCCCTAGTAAAACTTGCCGTCCGCTTCACGCCACCAGCCACACTGCTCAGTTCTATCAGCCCTGAACTTATCCATCAACTCACGCAAGCGGATGTTGTCGGGGTCTTTAGTATATTGAGCAACTAGCGCCGCCCGCTCAGTTGGGTCTGCATTCATGTCCCGCAGCAACACTCTCTGCTCACCATATTTGCTATCCAGTGCGGCTCGCAACGAGATAATCTCCATGCGGTAGGCGTCACAGATTTCACGGCTGTCCGCCTGCGCGGTGTTGACCGAGGCGATAATCACACAGGCCGCTGCGACTTTTACAAACTGTCCTTTCATGCAACACATTCCAACTTCGCGATTTATAGTATTAAAACTTAGATGAATTGTTCAGTTTATCCAGTAATCTCGCGTGAAAGTTGCCGCTAGAGTCTGCTTTTGCTGCATGCCTATAACCCCATATCATGCCCCCGAAGTTCGCGCGATTTTGTCCAATCCAATAAGGGGAAGATCGTTGATATGAGTTTTGAAGAGGCGATGAATCAGAGCGCGAAACATATCGTGACGGTAGAGGAGGCTTTGGCAAGCCTGCCGCAACTTTCACCACCCGCACCCATGGGCGGCAGCAGTTGCGCAATCTAACGAACGTGAAAAGTCTCAGGTTCCACAGCAGGTCCTTGAGTATATCCGGTATGTGGCTGCTGTGTCTGGCGCAGAGCTTTAAGTTGATCGTGCTATCTGGATGCTTCTAGAGCATCTCCGAGCAATTTGGGTGCAAAATGACACCGCCCTATAAGAAATGAACGACAAACTATCGGTCAAAAAAAGTGTACTCTTTAGAGAACTCTACCTTAGAGCCGTCAACTACCTCTGTCGCACTAAAATCGATCGTGAGCGGCTCTGCGGACTCATAAGCAAAACTCGTCACTAGGTAGTATCGATTCACATCCAGCCAAGTTTTCAACACAGGCTGTTGCTCTTGCCCGGCACTCTTTACACGTAAAGTGGCACTTGAAAGGTCATGGGATTGGAGAGTCTTGGGATTAATGCAGGTGAACGTGGCGTAAGCATTTCCGGCCTGCCGCTCCAGACCGTAAAGATCCTCTAAGCCCGAGTGCAGTTCTAGTGTGGAGTTAGCATATACCTTGAGTATACACGGCGCCTCTTGGGCAGCGACTGTTACGGAAATAAGCAGTCCGAGCGGGAGTCCTAATAGCGATTTCATTTAGCACCTCTAGATGTGGGTGCACGCATCATCGCACCTTTACTTCAAACTGACCAGCGTCGCTAGACTCCTCTAAGCGATTTTGGCAGTGCCGCTTTGCGCGTGCGCATGTGTGGCGCCACCTTCGCTTTCCAGATCGCATCGAGAGACTTGTCGCGCCAGCCCAATTGCTGCAGGTACTCTCGCAGATAGAGCGGTGCAATTGGACTCTTCTGAGCCACCATATAGGTATGCAGCAGGTCCGCAATGTAGAGCAGCGCCACACTATCCTTAAAACTCGGCTGCAGACGCTCCGGTGGTGCTACATCAGGGTAACGCTGGGCTCGAATTGTCTCGCAGACAAGATCGGGCAGCCCCCAGACGCGCATCAACTCACCACCAAACTCGCTGCGATCAACATCAGCAATAAGCGCGGCGAAGTCAGGGTGACGCTTCTTAAGGAGCTCAGTAACTAACAGACCTACATCGTGCAGCAGACCAATGGTAGAGATAACCGCCGGAGTGCCTCGCCCGCTAACCGCTGAGAGTGAATAGGCAATTTGAGAGAGTTCTATCGCTTTATCATAACTTGCTCTAAAGCGCCCTGAATCAGGTAAGGTCTGTTTAAATCCAGCGGCCATTATCAGCTGATAAACGCCTTGATAACCCAACAGAACCACAACCCGATTGACATCAGAGACAGGCTCGGCAAGTGCATACTGAGGCGAGTTGATCGATTTCAGTAGCAGACTCGTTAACGAGGGGTCCTGAGACACCAGTTCAGAGATCTCAGCCGAGGAGGAGTCGACATCCGAAAGACGACTAAGCAACTCACCGGTAGAGACAGGCAGCTTAGGAATTCGGCTCAGGGTATCTACAACCACCTTACTCTCAACGAACTTCGAACGCTTTGTCTGCGCAACTGCAAATAGACGATCACTCAGGCGGTAGGCTTGGCGCTCAAGCAGTCGATACTCTGCCATCACCGCCAACATCATCGCCGCATCACCCTCAAGCATGCGCTGATTAAGATAGTCACGTAGCTCGTCACTCAGTTGGGCAAAATCGCTCACACTCAGCTGCAGAACCGTCCCCTGAGCGTCAGCAAAGATCTGAAACCCTTGCAAATTACAGAGAATATTTGGGCTTAGCAGGGTGTTTGCGCCGATACGAAACTCGTGACCTCGCCCCTCCGCCGGACTGGAGAGCACGCGCACACCCACATCCAGAAAAAGATAAACTCCGGGCTCGGCAGTGACCAGATTGCTAAGGTTACGATCCTCTGGAATTGGGACCCTTTGCGCCTTGGCGTAGAGCTCAGTTTCAGCCGATCTCGAGAGTTGCACGCCGGCAACCAATTCTGCGGCGCCATCTGTCTGCGCTTTAAGCAGGGGGGGCGTCGCTCTAGTCCCGCTACCAACAGAGTTAGGGGTTTTGTTCTTCCCGCTGCGTGCTTTACTAAACCAACCCAAACCGGACTCCTGCGAACTTCAGCTATTTGGCGATAGGTCTGATCAGCGAGACCTTACAACACTAAATATAGAAGTGTTTGCCGGCTTCTCCAGAAATGAGCTCAAGAGATATGGGTTTTAAGGTGAAACTTTTGCACTTAGCGCTTATCTTCGCGCATCTCATCGAGTATCCAGTCCCTGAATGCCTCCATCGCCGGCGTTAGAGAGCGATTCTCTTTATAAACCAGGTAGAAGGCGTTGTGACTATCGAGCGAAACATCCAGCGGTGTCACCAGACGTTCGGTATCCAACTCACGCTGCAACAACGCCTTGTCCGCCAAGGCTACGCCAATACCCTCAGCAGCAGCAGAGACAGCAAGTGATGTGCTTGAGAACGAGATCGTATGAGAGATGCCGCTAATACTCACACCGAGCTTTGAAAGAATTTTGCTCCACTCATGATTTCGGCCGGTCACATTGATCAGAGTGAACTTACTCAGATCTGATGCCTTACGTATTCCGCCCTTCTCCGCCAAAAGTGCAGGACTAACCACCGGAGTGAGGTAGATATTGCGCATGAGGTGAGACTCAATGCCACTCCAGTGCCCCTTGCCGTAATAAACAGCAAGATCGGTGTCGGAGTTTTCAAAGTCGATATAGTCTATCGACGACTCCAGACGTAACTCGACATCGGGGTGTTGCTCCTGAAAACGGGTGATACGCGGAACCAACCAGCGTGTTAAGAATGCCGGCGCGACGCTAACATTGACCACATTGGAGTTTGGCGAAGTGATTAGTTTGCGTGTGGCAAACTCCACTTCATCTAGCGCCATCTGTACCGATGGTAAGTAGCGCTCGCCCGCTGCAGTCAGGGAGATACTACGCTTCTCACGTTTGAATAGCTCCACACCGAGAAACTCCTCCAACGATTTAAGCTGATGACTCACAGCTGAAGGGGTCACACAGAGCTCCTCAGAAGCACGGTTGAAACTTCCGTGACGGGCTGCAGCGTCAAAAACTCGCAAGGCATTAAGCGGTGGTAGGCGACGCATACAAATCTCCTCAGGTGAATTTTTCTCAACAATACTAGAAAAAAGGATCGTTTGTCGATGCCAAATACAAACTTTAGTATTAGTCCCAATTGAACAGAATTAAACCTTAGAGGTAATTGGCATGAACACTATCAACACATGGAATATGGAAGCAGTTGAACTTAAAGCGCGTCAAGAGCGTGCAGAATTCATTGCCGCTCTCGCGAAGTACGCCGTAGACCGTCTAAGCAAAGTTTTTGTAAGCGAACTGCGCAGCACGCGTGCCAAAGTCTTGGCGCGCCTACAAGCTGCGTAATTGAGTTCTTTGGTGGGTACGGAGCTATCCGTACCTGCCTGTTTTTCCCCTAGACTTACTCCGAAGACGCAGCTCTGCGTCGGGCATCACGTTCACTTAGCTTAATCAGAACTCGACTCGCCGCCGTAAAACCAAAACTTGCCGTCACTGGCGTAACTGCGCCCAGCCCCCCCGAACAGTCTAAACGCACATCCCCACCGACAAACTGCTTGGTCGTACAAACACCACCATCAGCTGCCGGATAGCGAGCCTGCTCCGTTGAGAAGATGCACTCCACCCCAAATTTACGGCCAGAGCGGCTAAAGCCGAAGTGCCGTTTGAGAATTGAGCGCACTTTTGATGCAAGCGGATCGTGTTCAGTTTTACTAAGGTCCGCCACACTAATGCGCTGAGGGTCAATTAGCCCGCCGGCACCTCCCGTGGTGATAACCGGAATTTTATTACGCCGACAGTGGCTAATAATCGCTGCCTTCACGCCCGCGCTATCTATCGCATCAACAACATAATCGGCACCAGCATCTATAAGCTCAGCCAGATTGTCATGCGTAGCGAAACTCTCCACTTCGTGCACGATTAAATCGGGATTGATATCGCGCAGACGGTCAGCCGTGACAATGACTTTCGATTGACCGACCGATGAGGTTAAGGCGTGTAACTGCCTGTTTACATTGGTGACACACACATCATCGAGATCAATCAAGGTGATCTCACCAATTCCGCTGCGAACCAGCGCTTCGGCAACCCATGAACCGACACCACCAATACCGATTACGATCACATGGGCACGCGAAAAAGCCTTCAGCGCCGCTACTCCATAGAGCCGACCGACACCCGCAAAGCGCTCTAGATAATCAGAATTCATCGTCACTCAGCTCTGTAAAAACTGGCTCTGCGCACACTTTGCACTTCCCCTCGACAAAGCGCAGCCCAAACTGCTCATACTCCTGCGGCTCTATCATCCCAAGGTCGGCCTG
>Ga0209955_1000453_pt1 | contig 14504 bp, 13 predicted proteins | sample SalPonA_A_H2O_MG_FD_185716 | JGI IMG/M metagenome (GOLD analysis project Ga0209955, IMG submission 185716) | Water microbial communities from South San Francisco under conditions of wetland restoration - Salt Pond MetaG R2A_A_H2O_MG (SPAdes)... | ecosystem: Environmental > Aquatic > Non-marine... | reverse complement strand
AAATACCGTACATGGCTTGCGCGATTGCCGGAATAAAGGTAAACCCATTCAATGCCCGATTTTACTTACCTTTAGCTAAACCGAATCATTTATGAATGACATTAGAATACCTTACAGGCAGTCGAGAGGTCTATGATACTTCTTTATAAGTTGGCTTAAGGAGCTGAATTACAGTGCTCAGTCAATGCTGACTGACAAAGCTGTGAATATTCTGGATAGAGCTCCCTGCCACTGCTTCCGGACTCATAAAAGCCACAAGCATCTTTAGAATTGCCGTTTAGTGAGGAATGTTTTCCAAGTATGTAGTTGATTTCACTGGAGTATGGGTAGTCAAATCGAATACGGCTTAACTCTCTTTCTAATTTAGCGCTTGGTTGGACATTGAATTTACAGATCAGAATTCGGGGTGAAACATACCTATTGAACAGGTTACTGTTGATTGACAGGTTGTGGTAATACTCTAGGGCATTAAAAGGGCCTTGAGATTGTTCTATAGACTTTCCGGCATATACAATTTGTTTAATAGATGGGCTAAGGCTGTCAGTCAAAATGGAATTGAGATGCTCAATGGCCTTGTGGTACTCCTGAGACATGTACAAAGAAACCCCGATTGCGGTTTCAATTCGTTGTTTCTCTATTGACGATGTGCGGTCTGGTATATTATTACTGAGAACTTTTAATGCCGTACCATATTGACCGAAGTACATGAGATGTTCTGCAGTGTTTGCAATATCTATTGCTCTTGAATTATTATCTATTGTATCGGCAATCTCATGTAAGAACTCCTCTTGGAAACCTCCAGCTTCAGTTGAAGCATTTAGGTAACATGTCAGTATCTTCTTGTCCTCAAACATTGATTTATATCTGTCCACCTCTTTCATTATTCGTTTCGAAAAATATTTGGCTGAGCTGTTCCAGACTAATAAAATAGTTAAATCTGACGCTTTTACATCTTTAAAAAACTCCGCCTTCTTTTGCTCGCTAATCCCCCAATGTTCGCTTAATTGATATAAATTGGTCTTGTTGCTTACTGAGCCTTTAGATACTACAGTTGGCGGAAACGAAGACCCTAAGAATTGCTTTGATTCAAAGTCTCCATGACACAGAGATAGGCCGTTTGTTAGATTTCCACTATTGTCGAAAACTCTGATTTGAAATTGGCTACCTATATGTTGATTCGATTCCAGTTTGTGTATCCCATATGCAAGTCTATGAATGCCTACTGAATCTAGTTTAAATGAGTATTCAGGGTAATAATTATTGTGCTGAATAAAGTCGTGAATTTCTTCTAACGAGTCATTTCCTGGCTTTGACGCAGTGATTACCCCTAGGTAATAACAGCTAGTTAGCAATAACGGTGTTGCCACCGCTATTGCTATTAATTTCCACTTTCCTTTAATGTGTTTACTGAATGTCCGCATTTAGTAGTACAGTGTGAGCTTTGTTGTTGTTGTTGTACTGAACCTTATACAGGCCTGGGTAGAGGGTGATAGATGAGCATCCTAGTGCTTCAGCAATGCTCTCATCCACTTGGTGCTCTTCAGGAATTGTAAAATAGTCATTTAATATGTAGCTGTTGAAGAAGTCATCTTTAACTGAAATCATCACTGTTTCAGAATTTGTTGTGGTGTCTTCAATGATGGCTAGTTCAAATAGTCCAGGAGAGAGAGGTACTAGAACCTTTTCTTGTAAACACTTGAAAAATCAATAATTAACAGCGCTTGTTTCAATTCGGGGTTACGATTTGGATACTTCTCCTCCGACAGAGGGCTTCTCCGGAAGATGCGCCAAATTGCCAACCCATGTGAAGGTAAGAAAATATATTAAGGTCAAGCGATAGAGTAGGTGCTTTTGAGATGCGTCTCTGGCAATCGCGGAAGTGTTGTTCGGAATATTCCGAACAGACGTTTGAAATGATGCGTAATTCAAGAATCTCGATCTCTTCAGAGCGAAATTGATACCATTAAAAACGCTGATGCAGTGAATAGTTTGTGTACGGTAAATACTGTACATGGCTTGCGCGATTGCCGGAAAGACGGTAAACCTATTCAATTCCCTATTTTACATACCTTTAGCTAAACCGAATCATTTATGAGTGACATTAGAATACCTGAATGGCAATCGAGAGGTCGTGGGTTCGGATCCCATATTCTCCAATGAAGAATACAAATCATACCTCGACAACAAGTTTGAAATGCCGGATAAATTGGTGAATCTGCTAATACGCTTTCTCGAACAAAATAATGGCATACTATCCAAAAAGGCTAGAGAAAGGGAGTTCAAATCACTGAGCGAAGGAGAGGTTGTTGATTTAGAGAAAATGTATACTCAAATCTTTAGTAAATAGTAATTCTATTTCATCCAATTATTGAAATGGCTATACTGGCAATCGCGGAAGTGTTGTTCGGAATATTCCGAACAGACGTTTGGAATGATGCGTAATTCAAGAATCGCGATCTCTTCAGAGCGAAATTGAAACCGTTAAAAACGCTGATGCAGTGAATAGTTTGTGTACGGTAAATACCGTACATGGCTTGAGCGACTGCCGGAATAACTGTAAACCCATTCAATGACCTATTTTACTTACCTTTAGCTAAACCGAATCATTTATGAATGACATTAGAATACCTTACAGGCAGTCGAGAGGTCGTAGGTTCGTATCCCTTATTCTCCACCGGAGAGAGAGGTACTAGAACCTTTTCTTGTAAACCCTTGAAAATCAATAATTAACAGCGCTTGTTTCCAAGCGGGGTTACGATTTGGATACTTCTCCTCCGACAGAGGGCTTCTCCGGAAGATGCGCCAAATTGCCAACCAATGTGAAGGTAAGAAAATATAATAAGGTCAAGCGATAGAGTGGGTGCTTTTTGAGATTATCCTTTGCCATTTGCTGAAGTACGGTTCGGAATATTCCGAACACACGTTTGGAATCACGTGAAATTCCAGAATCCTTGTGTTTTCAGTACCTTCAGGTTTGCGTCAAAACAAAGTTTCGATCTCAAAGTAAATAGGAGAACTGGATTTGGTTTCCAGACTCTGCGAATTTGGATGCTCCCCATAAAAATCCGCTGATCCAATAAAAATGATGATTTTTAATCAATTTTATTTTGAGATTTTAATTACCTTAAGCAAATTAACCAAACATTTTAAACATGAAGAGAACTATTCTTTTACTATTAGCATTGTTTACATTTAACAATGCTAAATCCCAAATTTCAGGGGAATTTGACGTTATGTACATCCCTGACATCAACACATATTTTGCAGGACATACAATATTGACTCAAGGAGACAGCATCACCCTGAGTCAAGGAATTACCGCAGGGTTTGGTGAGCCAGACTTTAGTTCAGCACCAGGGGCCATTAAAGGACTTTACCTTGGTCACAAAAAATGGGGTCTGGCTGGCAAATACAATGCGATTTAAGCGTTGATGCGATTTGCGCAACCATCGGAAGTGTGAATTATTTAAATTTAGGTGACATGGTCTATTTGAACAATCAAAACGGAACCGTGTATTTTGCATCAGACGTCACTTGGGGTAATCAACAAATTACACTTGAAGACGCAGAAGAAGTTGGATCATTAGGAAGTGGAAAACAAGCGTTTTTTAACGGTATCTCCTCATACTATCCTCCAGGGCCAGGAGGAATGCCTCCTCCAAATTCAATTTTTGGTTACGCTCAGAACATTACTCATCTTGGATCGGGAACCATACTTATCCAGTGTAATTACTCGTTTGACGAAATTTGCTTTACTGTAATACCAAAAAACTAATGCTTAAAAACATTTTGTATTTAACCTTCGCTGCTACTCTATGGAGTAGCAGCGTATATTCCCAAGTATACATCCATTTAAACGAAAATGACTGTACCCTATGTAATCAAGGAGGTGTTTTAGCTCTTGAAAACTTTAACAAAAGAGAAACGGACGCAGTTATTCTATTCGGATCCAATGACGGCAATTCAAGCGCTTTTCATAACTACTACACCAAGAATTTTAATACCATAATAGACGACAGTCTATTTAATGCGATTAAGCCACCACAGAATCGATCCAGTATATCTATCAAAATCAACTCTAATTACCGTTCTTTCCTTTTGAAAGGAATGGATAATTTCAACGAGTTGGCAATACCCATAAACACAGATGGATTTTCTGTAAGTAAGCATGCACGAATCATTAGTTTTGATTACAACTTGGCTATAGTTAGCGATTTGGAATTAAAGCTATTCATCGTGGATTTAGAAACAGACTCATCTAAAATTGTATCTACCGAAAAATTGCTCTCTATTAGAGATCAATTACTGGATCGGATTCCGAATTTAACCAACGAAGACAAGGAACAAACACTTGAGTTTGTCAGTAAATATGTAGGTGAGAAGAATGTTCTCGAAATTGGTTCCGTCTCTAAAACCCCTAATGGCTATAGAGTTTCCCTAGCAATCAGACATTATATGTCTACTCCTGTAGGACGAGGCATTGGAGCTTCGTCATTTGTTATAGATGTCAATCGTGATTTTGATCTTGAAAATCATTGGATTTTTCCCCAAAAAAACGGTGATCTTGTTGATGGCAACAAAGAGGAAAGTGTCTATTTAGCGAGGTCTAAATTCTTAGGTCCAACTTTCTTGACTCAGTTAACGGGTTTTGGAAAAGAGGCTAAAGTTTTTACTTCTTATCAATTAATCAATAATAGTTGGAGCAAACTAGATGGTGTTGTGTTTCATCCCGAAGAATTAGAGGCCAAAGACAGCGTTAACCTTCTGCCAATATTTCACCATAGAGATGTGTTTGCTTCATCTGGAGAAAAATACGGTTTTCTAGGCGCCAGCAACCAGCTATTCAATTTAGAAACAGGGAAGTCTCAACCCCTACACAAAACTTCTGAAGTTGTTTGGTGGGCAGGCATTCAAGACAAAAATTTATTTACGACAGAGGTTCTCGACGAACACTCCATACTTAAAAGGAATGGAAAAATTGTTTATCATTTTGAAGGTTACATTAAACCTTTCAAACTGGATTCTGGCCATCTGTATTTCACTAAATTAAACGAGACTACTTATACTGTTTACATCCTGATTTTATAAGGAATAAATTCAATAGGCTGACAATGTTCTGCACCGGAGGCACTTACTCAAACCGAGTACGACATGGCCAAGAGCTATTTAGATGTTAATACCATTCCTCAGTTACCTGTAGAGGCGTGGTTTCTCGCAGCGCGGGAGTTTGAACATAATAACAAGGACATAACAGATTCTGCACAATACTTTACTGACTTAAGTGAATACTTAGACACAAGGTTGACAGAGCTATTTCCTCAAGAAGCATATATAGGAATGATGGCTGATATTGAGAATTACTACGACAACTTCTTGGTCGTTCAGAATTTCGAAAATGACGGTATCCAAGACACTATTTTTGAGGTAAATGAGTTTGATAACTCTATGTTTTTCTTAGAGTTTGATTCTATCATAGTTGAGCATGACCTTCACAGCTGGGGACCAGATGCGGATTCTTACTTGAGTTATTTTTATGGTTTAGACACAATGGCAAATGTTACTTATACCAACAGAGTTTCACTCGACGATCTGTTCACCTATGCTGATAACAATTCACTTTCGACAAGTTCAGGTAAAGTACTTATTAGCCCATGGCTAATGAGAACTTCTTTGCGCGCTGGAGCTTACCTGGTAAAAGCAGCAATTGTCTTACCTTTAGGAAGGTACTATTGTAATTGGGAAACAAAACAAAAGTTTGGCCTCAATAGTATATCAGAGGTTGGTAGCAAACCTGCAAACGCATTCCAGCATTCGTTTACTTCATTTGTCTACCGTTTACACTTGGGCTGGGCGAGTTCTCAATTCGCAATGTGGCAACATGAGTACTTTGGGGGAAATCCCTGTAATCAAAGACATATAGATCTTCACAACAATAAAGTTGGGAACTTGACGAGGTACTGGCGATATAGAGGTTCACTTTTGACCAGCAAATACTTTTTACCTGTATTTGCTAATAACGCTTTCCTGTTCATTACTCATACGACTACAGGTACCCCTGGTTACACATTTGGTGTCGACAAGGAATTCGATTGGTCTGCATATATAAGTACTCAAAGAGGCAGTCAAGACTGTAAAACTTGTAAAAAAGATAGAAAAGGAATTTCGCAATTTTTTATTTATATCGAACAATGAAAACTGCAATTGCGATTTTATCTTTGATAACACCAGTTTTTCTAGGCTCCTGTATTCCAAACGAGGAACCGATGCCTACAAGGTCTAAATGGAACCTTGCAATAAAGATTGATGAGCCTCTTGACGTCTATGTGGGCGTTAAGGCAACAGATAGCTCAGATTTCACTATCTACAATTACGTGATTGATAATTCAAATGGATCAAAAAGACCTATTTATTTGAGTCCCACTGCTAGTTTTCCAAATGACACACCAACTCAGAGTACAATAGATGCTAATTTGGATAGTATTTACGCATTTATCGTAAGTGCTCAAGACACCCTGTACCTAGATAAGAGCATGACTGATCTATCTAATTATTATTTACAACCAGTTGTTACACTAGATTTAGGTACTCAAATTTTTAGTTTTATTACTGATATCGACTACAATAGTTTTAAGTAGCGTTTTGCTTTATACCCTCAATTCCGCAAGTCTAAATCCAGCATCGGAGAGAGAGGTACTAGAACCTTTTCTTGTATTGCCTTGAAAATCAATAATTAACAGCGCTTGCTTCCAAGCGGGGTTACGATTTGGATACTTCTCCTCCGACAGAGGGCTTCTCCGGAAGATGCGCCAAATTGCCAACCCATGTGAAGGTAAGAAAATATATTAAGGTTAAGCGATAGAGTAGGTGCTTTTGAGATGCCTCTCTGGCAATCGCGGAAGTGTTGTTCGGAATATTCCGAACAGACGTTTGGAATGATGCGTAATTCAAGAATAGCGATCTCATCAGAGCGAAATTGATACCGTTAAAAACGCTGATGCAGTGAATAGTTTGTGTACGGTAAATACCGTACATGGCTTGCGCGATTGCCAGAATAACGATAAACCCATTCAATGCCCTATTTTACTTACCTTTAGCTAAACCGAATCATTTATGAGTGACATTAGATTACTTTACAGGTAGTCAAGACGTCGTAGGTTCGTATCCCTTATTCTCCAAGGCTCTGCGTTGCCAAATTCTAAGAAGGTAATTAATTTTCTGAAATAAAAGAGGCCACCAATGGTGGCCTTCGTAAAATTCTATTACAATATTCTTAATAGAAGTCTGTGGACGAAACATCTATCATGAAACTGAAATATTGCGTTCCACTTTCGCGGACACTAACAGGTTGTAAGTAATAGCTGTTTAAATCCATTAGATTCTTGCTTTGGTAGTAGAAAGTATCGGAATCTATCACCCTATATAAATAAACTGTATCCATATAGTTTAAGAAGAACTCGGGAGTGATTGTATCATCAACTGCCCTATATCCTTCTGAACCGTAAATTCCGAATTTTGTGCCATTATGGTGATAGGCTTCATAGCAATCTGCTCTATATGTGCCGTTCTTTGCTTTCGCATAAAGACATACTTCTATGGGCTCCAAAATCTTCATGCCAATACCCCAGTCTGATCTAACAGGGATCGTTTCCTCTGGCTTATCACAACTGAAAATCAATAGCAAGAGAGACAAAAATGTGAGTGTTCTTTTCATGCACGTTATGGCTTTAAGTATATGTATTTCTTTTTAGTGATGCCGTATCGTTTGTTCTTTCTGTCGTCTTTACAATCCTTGCAGTCCTGACTGCCTTTTAAATCAGTACGATCCTTCCATTCATCCCAAAGATAAGTACCATTCACATATACGTCGCGGAGAGAGAGGTACTAGAACCTTTTCTTGTATTGCCTTGAAAATCAATAATTAACAGCGCTTGCTTCCAAGCGGGGTTACGATTTGGATACTTCTCCTCCGACAGAGGGCTTCTCCGGAAGATGCGCCAAATTGCCAACCCATGTGAAGGTAAGAAAATATATTAAGGTTAAGCGATAGAGTAGGTGCTTTTGAGATGCCTCTCTGGCAATCGCGGAAGTGTTGTTCGGAATATTCCGAACAGACGTTTGGAATGATGCGTAATTCAAGAATAGCGATCTCATCAGAGCGAAATTGATACCGTTAAAAACGCTGATGCAGTGAATAGTTTGTGTACGGTAAATACCGTACATGGCTTGCGCGATTGCCAGAATAACGATAAACCCATTCAATGCCCTATTTTACTTACCTTTAGCTAAACCGAATCATTTATGAGTGACATTAGATTACTTTACAGGTAGTCAAGACGTCGTAGGTCGGAGAGAGAGGTATTAGAACCTTTTCTTGTATTCTATTGAAAATCAATTATTAACAGCGCTTGCTTCCAAGCGGGGTTACGATTTGGATACTTCGCCTCCGACAGAGGGCTTCTCCGGAAGATGCGCCAAATTGCCAACCCATGTGAAGGTAGGAAAATATTAAACTATCATGGGATAGAGGAGGTACTTTTTATAGATTCCTCTCAGGCAATCGCGTAAGTATTGTTCGGAATATTCCGAACACACGTTTGGAATAACGTGTAATTCCATAATCCCATTGTTTTCAGTATCTTCACTATATGGATCAAAATAGAATTTCATTCTCAAATTAAAGAAGGGTCAAGGATTTGGTTGCCATACTCTGCGCCGCTAAGCAACCCAATCGACCGCGGAGGGCATTTCGCCCAATTGCTTGACTTAACTAGGCGAATATAAAGGATTTCACCTAAAGGTTCGATTCTCTACAAGCTCGTTCTTCAGACAATCAGTTTGGTTCGAAAAGTCTCGAACCCACTTTGTAGCTAAGGTTCGTATTGCCTAGCTGCACTGGAAAAGACTTTTCTTACCGTGATTGTATTCGAATTTTCGCACTAAACGTTCGGCTATCATCTGATTGTATTCGAATGACATACATCCCATCGGGGATGATTCTTTTTTCAAAGAGATTTATCCTTCGCATGCCATGTTCTAATGAGGCTTGTTGGGTTAATACATGCCTTCCACTGAGATCATAAATCTGGATTTGAATGTTGTTTGCTTCTGGAATCTCAATAGAGAGCATTCCATCTGTAATAGGGTTGGGGTAAAATGCGAATTTGTCTAGATGTTTAAAATAGACGGTATCACAACCGGGTTCGGTACAGCCAATGCTATCCAGTTTTAAGACCCAGCCTCTGCTTTGAGGCCTTCCCGTTGAATCGATGTTAAAATATCTACCGGAGCATATGATACCGCCATCTAGGGTTTTATCAATGTCGGTGATGTAACTGGCGTCATATCGTTTAATATCATTTTTATCATATAGGTAATCCCTGTACCATAGGGAGTCTCCTTTACTTGATACCGATAAAAGAAAGGAAAGATTTGTAACGAAGAAGCTGGAATCACTCATGAAATCTTTTAAGGTACCAGAAATGACATAGGTGCTATCCGTCAATTCTAGGACATCCGTTACAAACCTCAAATTTGCCGTACCTGAGAATCCGTCATAAGGTATTTTGAAATACTCTTTCTCCCAGACCGTCTCCAAAGTAGCGTGGTGCAACTCCGCAACTGTAATATTGAAAGCTTGTTCATAGTAGCTATCGCCATTGCTTGCTGTACCTTTCCCATAAACCACTAGAAAGTTTCCATTTTTGAGTTCTCGAGCAATGAGACGCGTATTTCCATGTACCGGGTTTCTAAAAACACGGTCCTTTAGCTTTCTACCTGTGCTATCTGTGAGCATGATGTAGGATTCCCAACTTTGGAGGTCTTTTGAGCGATATCTAGCACCTCCTACCACTAACCTATTTCGACTGGTGGAAATGATACTATGACAGGAATAGGCGTGCATACTGCCTGGCGGATGGTAAAGTTTTTCCCAGTTTCGGTTACCCAAACTATCTAAACTACTCAAATATAGACTTCCAACAGGATCGGTTCTACCAATATCTTTGGTGACAACCCCTGTAACAATTAATTCATTTTTTTGCCAAGTAGAAGTTATGCCAGCTGTTCTTAATGAATCTTCACACTGAATGATTGGGCCTGTAAACCACGCATTGTTTGTGTATCTCCTTATGGTATAACCACCGGAAATGTCTGGCGTGACGATGCCTGTTAAGGAGAAAATAGACTCATTCAAAAATGAGGTTCCTCCTGCACCTTTAGGATAGTTGTTTTTTAACACCTCTAGTAAAGTGTCCCCTCTGATCACTGTGCCGTGCAGATTTTGCTTAATGAACTTAAAGAACACTTCGATGTGCCAGCGTTCCTTGTAGGCTAGCGCTACGTCGGCAGCTGTCCAAGACGTTTGGTTGGTGACAAACTCAAAAATGCGGTCTTGCTCCTTGTCGTTATACCGGATGAGTCTGAGGTGTTTTAACCCTGCTTGTTTCGCACGTGGAGAGCCTACTTCCACGGTGTAATCGCCCAGCACTTCTCCATGATCCTTGGGGCGTATGGGGTGTTCCTTTACGATACGGTAATCCAAGTTGTTTTTCGCCCTTGTGATAAAAAACACTCCGGTGCTGTCCAAAACGTTCCACCAAGAGAAGTCAGTATAGCCACGATCAAAGACCAGTACGCTGCCCTTGGGATAGACCTGTTCACGCGCCACCGTCACTTCGTGTGTTTTAGCGTCTGTCAGATCACAAAAAACAGGGAGTAATCCATCGTAATCAAGCACTGCATGGAGCTTGATACCCCCCTTTTTAGAGCGGTACTGTGCCCAATCGTATAAGGACAGACAGAGTGGTATTACTGAGGCATCCATCAGAAGGATGTTACGCCGGATGTTTTTTAAGTGCGCCCTACGAGGCAGCCCATGGACACGTAACTGATCGTACAGCTCAAAATAGTAGTCCTTAAAGACCCGCCAATCACGGTGCTTATTTAAATACGAGAGGCTGCTTTTGCGAGGTACGCGACCAACACCTAAGTGGTTGCGGTCACCTAAGGTGCTGCGTAAGCCGTTGCTAATATCCCGAACAGATTGGGCATCCGCAATGTGACCATAAAGCATGCTGACCAGGTGATCCCAGGTGCTGATCCCTTTGCTGTGCTTGTTGCTTTGGCGTTTTTTAACCACGCGGTTAAAAGAATCTCGAGGTAGAAGCTGGAGAACCTGAGAAAGTACTGTAACTTGAGCCATGGAGCGCGTATTTTTTGATTTAGACACCAACAAAATACAGCCGAAAGGCAACGCTCCTTTTTTTATGCCTCAGAAAAATTTATTTTGGACGGGTGTGCTAATACATGTAAATAACTTCAATTCTGTATTATACTAATCCGGGATCATATCATTCAGTGGTAAATAGCACCTATATAACCAATCTAAAATAACACAACGAATTACTATGAAATATTTTGCGATTTTATTTTATTTTATTCCCCTTTTTCTTTTTGGTCAGGATTTTAACTGTTCATACAGTTTTATATCAAAACCCGGCTACCTGATTGACCACTCAATTGCAATAGGAGGTGTTTTTAATAAAAATGAATATTCAATTCTTTATCGAAGGTTTGATAATGAATGGGGCGAAGATATTTGGATTAATGGTATGGCAAGAAATGGAATAGGCATATGTTATAATAGAAACATTATACAAAAATCATATTACTTAGATGGATTGTTTGGATACCTATTAAGTGGAAAAAGAGCTAATTACTATCAAATCATTAAAGGTATCCCCCTTATTGGATTAGAGGCAGGATATTATCTAACCGACGATCTTAAAGTTGCCTTTAAATATAATTTTTTAGCATTCTACGATCCAACATATTACAGGTCTTATGACTTAATTCCTAGCTATATACATAATGAAATATCATTAACCATTAAATACAATTTATCAAAATGAGTTGGAAAACAAGAAAAGCAACAAAAAATACCATTAGGTATAAACGAAATCAAGGATTTTATCAGCATAAGGATTATTTTGATTTACTTGAACAATTTCAATTAGACAGACTCACTTATCAAAATTATACAATAAAATTGGTCAATCCTCCGACAGGATATAATATAGTCTTTCAAGAGGACTTCAGCAACGGAAGTCTTGATAATACAAAATGGGGAACGGGTTACGCATGGGGAACCTTTCACAAAGATCCTTACGCCCATGGCTTTTATTTTCCAGAAAACGGACAAGGTCCTTCTAAAAATTCTATAAGAGTTAACAGCAACAATGTTTTAGAATTGGACTGTGTTTATGACCCCAAGCAATATGATGTAAACAATTTAACTGGAAGGGATGCTTGGGGATCAGCGGATTTTTCTGGGGAGTGTAATGATTTAAGCAAAGATTTTTTGGAGCCTATAGAGGAAGTATTTGGTGTCTGTAACCCCTCTGAGGTTGGCTCTAAAAAGTTTGATTTGGGCGTTTAGGGATTCCGCATGTGCATTGGTACTTCTGTTGTTGAAGAAGTTCAAGATGTTGTCCCAATGGTTGATCAGAGAGTCTGCCACAGACTGGAAGTATTCATTGCTGGACTCCTGTACTCTGTGTATCCATTTCATGAGTTCTTTGCCCGCCCCTGTTCTGTCGGTACCTTCATAAATGGTTCTGAACTTTAGATGTAGCTTGTACGCCTCGGAGAGAGAGGGGAATGAACCTAACGCTACAATATACTCAAAATCAGTTATTTACGAGAACTCTTTTCGCTAAGTCAACCCGCTAAGCAATCCAATCGGTCGCGGAGGGCATTTCGCCCAATTGCTTGACTTAACAAGGCGAATATAAACGATTTCACTCAAAGATTCGATTCTCTACAAGCTCGTTCATCCGTACAAAAAGGGGAAGTCTACAGGACCAGCTCACACTCCCCAGAAAAATCCGCTGATCCCACAGCGGCCTTTTAAAACGAAACTGTTTTTTTAATAAAAATCAGAGGAAGATACATCAACCATGAAACTGAAGTATTGTGTTCCACTCTCGAGTACACCAACAGGTTGTAAGTAATAGCTTTCCAAGTCTGTTAAATCTTTACTTCGATAATACAGTGTATCTGACCCTACTATTGTATATAAGAAAACGGTATCCATATATGCTGAGAAGAATTCAGGTGTTATCGTGTCGTCCACAGCCCTATATCCAATTGGTACATATATTCCAAACTTTGTGCCGTCATTATCATCTGCTGCACGGCAGCCTTCTCTCAGATCGTAATCCTTTGGCTTAACGTAAAAACAAACCTCAATGGGTTCATTTATCTTCATGCCAATATGCCAATCAGACCTTGTTGGGACAGGATCTACAGGCTTTTCACAGCCGGATAAGGAAATCAATGTCAATAAAACAACTACAACATTTCTCATGATTAAGGTTTTAAGTAAATGTACTTCTTTTTGGTTATTCCATATCTTTTCTTCTTTCTGTCTTCTTTACAATCTTCACAGTCCTTGCTTCCTTTTGTGTCAATACGTGCCGACCAGTCATCTCCTAAAAAGGCACCATTGACAAGGACACCATTATTTTCATCTTGAATATAATCTCTTACCCGTTCCGCAAACTTTTTATTTTTCCACCAAAGAGTTGTAAGAGGCTTTCTAAATGCATAATATTTATAAAAGCCCCCCATGTCATTGTTGTGTAAATCCATGTGCATATCGCGACATTCATTACCTCCAGTATACTCATGCTTCCACATGGCAAAATCTGCTGCCGCTGCGCCAAAGTAGTTTCTGTACAGCATTGCTGTTAAGGAGTGTTTGAATGCATTTGAGGGTGATTGGTTTATATGACTGCCAAAAAAATCAGGTTGTTCTGCGAATTTTAATACCAATGAGTCAATCTTCTTGTGGAAGATTAAACCTGATATACCCCGAACCCAATTAATTGGGTTGACCAAGGTTAAATATGATGTCCAAGGCGAAAGTAAAGTTTTACCACTGCCTGAAGATTGTTGTGAGTATGTTGTTGCGTAATCTGTTAACTCTTGCAAGGAAACTCTATTGGAATAGGTTCGTTGAGACAAAGAATCCAATCCTCTTAAATAATTTGTATAATGAATGTCATCGGGATTTTCTTCATCAATTTCTGCAATGCGCATTTCGCTATAAAGTGTTTCAAAAGATTGATAACCTTCAAGTACAGTTGGATTTGAATAAGTGTCATACATTGAATCTGGGCTAATTTCGAAGGATCTTACCAGCTTGAAGTTTTCATACAGCTGCTGCATTTCATCCATAAACCCTGGATAAACAATATCGGGAAATAGTTCATTTAATCTTGTGTCGAGATAGTTTAGCATACCGGTAAACCGTTGAGCGGAATCGGTAATTTCTTGGTTTTGATATTCATATTCTCTCATGGCAAGAATACAGCCCTGCACAATGGTGCAGGTTGGTGCTCCATGGTGCACATTGGTGCAACATTTTAAGTTCTGTTCTTAGATTGTTGCGTATTTGTAGCGCATCCAAATCAGCGCTACACTAGCGCAACAAAAAGGATACA
>Ga0209955_1000450_pt1 | contig 14587 bp, 11 predicted proteins | sample SalPonA_A_H2O_MG_FD_185716 | JGI IMG/M metagenome (GOLD analysis project Ga0209955, IMG submission 185716) | Water microbial communities from South San Francisco under conditions of wetland restoration - Salt Pond MetaG R2A_A_H2O_MG (SPAdes)... | ecosystem: Environmental > Aquatic > Non-marine... | reverse complement strand
TTGATGCGGGATGGAGCAGTCTGGTAGCTCGTCGGGCTCATAACCCGAAGGTCGTTGGTTCAAATCCGGCTCCCGCTACCAACGTAAAAAGAAGCCAAATCAAACACTTGTTTGATTTGGCTTTTTGCATTCTAAAGGGTGGTTTTTGCCTGAGCCCAGGATGCACCCAACGCGTACCCAAAGCGTTTTTGGGGAATTTTTACGATGACCTTAAGGCCTCGCCAGAAGCTTTACAGAGTATTCAGTCTTCCTTGATGTGCCAAACCACAGCACTTATCTCTCAATTTAAACACAAACTCCTTGTCCGCGATCAACCCTTCAGGATGGAGTCAAATAATTACACACTAGATTGATCAATATAATGATCATGTAAATTATTGAATGGTCGTCCCAGATAGTTGTAAGGGGACAATCTAATAGATCTCACTTAGCTTACAGCTGACGAGCTTAGCGAGCACATCCAAATACAACTGTCGTACCGTTCGAAACTATCGTGCTCCGATCTCGAAACGATAGCGTAACCACAGCTGTGGTGTTGAGATTATTGCGGCTATCACCGCATGCCTCGCAACCTGCCGAAAAATATAATTTTAAGACGGTAGCTTAAACATGAACAAACTCTTCCAACGGTGCACCCTACCCGCTGCGATCCTCAGTGCTGCGATTGCAGTCAATGTCTCGGCTGAGACTTTGCGCTGGTCCAGCGCCGGTGATTCACTCACACTAGACCCACACTCTCAGAACGAGGGTCCGACTCATACCCTAGCCCACCAGATATACGACTCACTCGTTTTCCGAAATATGGCGATGGAGTTGACTGCAGGCCTGGCCACAGACTGGGGCGTCACAGATGACCCAAGTGTGTGGAAGTTTGACTTGCGTCAGGGCGTAAGCTTCCATGACGGCAGTGCTTTTACGGCTGAGGATGTTGTCTTCTCCATCCTTCGGGCGAAGCATGAAAACGCGGATATGAAAGGTTTGATCACATCCGTAACAGAAGTCTGGGCCGAAGGTGACTACACAGTATATATGCGAACCGATGGGCCCAACCCACTGCTACCTAACAATCTGACCAACTTGTTCATTATGGACAAGACCTGGGCAGAGACAAACGGCGTAGAGATTCCGCAAGATTATGCGGCGCAAGAAGAGACCTATGCCGTGCGTAACGCCAATGGCACTGGCCCTTACAAGCTGGTATCGCGTGAACCTGATGTGAAAACGGAATTGGAACGCAATGAGGCCTACTGGGGTCGATCTATCTTCCCTATGGAGGTGAGTCGCATTATTCACACGCCAATTCAGTCGGCTGCGACCCGAGCTGCTGCTCTATTGTCAGGTGAGATCGATTTCCTACTAGATCCTCCAGTGCAAGATCTGCAGCGTCTAGAAAATGCCCCCGGTCTTAAGGTGAGCACTGCTCCGCAAAACCGCACAATCTTCCTCGGTATGGACCAAGGCGCTACTGAACTGCGCACTTCTAACGTCAAAGGGAAAAATCCATTCGCTGATAAACGCGTGCGTGAAGCGATGAATATGGCCCTGGATCGCAACGCAATTCAGCGGGTCGTAATGCGCGGACAGTCTGTTCCGGCGGGCATGATCGCACCACCCTTTGTGAACGGCTACACCGAAGCGCTAGATCAGGTTCCTGCAACTGATCGCGAAAAAGCCAAGGCACTGCTGGCCGAAGCAGGTTATGCAGATGGCTTCTCAGCCACACTCCAGTGTCCTAACGACCGCTACATCAACGACGAAGCGATCTGTCAGGCGGCTGTGAGCATGTTTGGCCAAATCGGTCTGGATATTAATCTTGAATCTAAAACCAAGAGCATCCACTTCGCCGACCTACAGAACGGTGAACTCGACTTCTACATGCTCGGTTGGGGCGTACCAACACTCGACTCTCACTACGTCTTCCACTACCTCGTGGAGTCTCGCACTGAGAATGGCGGTACCTGGAACCACGCCAACTTCTCAAATGCAGATGTAGATGCGAAGATCAAAGCGATGCCCACTGAGACAGACCGCGCGAAGCGTGATCAGTTGATCGCTGATGTTTGGCAAACCGTGCAGGCAGAAACCATCTACCTGCCGATTCATCATCAGGTTCTTAACTGGGCGATGAAAGACAACATCGACTTCTCAGTGCAGGCCGAAGATCAACCTCACTTCAAATATCTAACGTTTAAATGATGCATAAGGGCTAACAACCCGTCCGGCCTCTCAATCACTACCGTGGTTTGAGAGGCCATCTCTATTTCGGAGTTCTTGATGCTGGCTTTTGTTATTCGCAGGCTTCTCCAATCTGTTGGAGTCATGCTGACTGTCGCTTTTATCTCGTTCAGTCTATTTCAGTTCGTAGGCGACCCAGTCAACAACATGCTTGGGCAAGAGGCGACCGTCGAAGACCGCGAAAACCTGCGCGAGAGGTTAGGACTCAATGATGCGATACCCATTCAATTTTTCCGGTTCGTTGGCAATGCAATGCAGGGCGATTTCGGGGTCTCTTACCGAATGGCTCGCCCAGTCAACGAGGTCATCATGGAACGCCTACCCGCAACGTTGGAGCTGGCCATCGTTTCTGGTACCGCAGCGCTGCTGTTGGGAATTAGCCTGGGCGTTTACACCGCGCTGAAACGCGACGGCTGGTTGAGTAACTCAATCATGACGCTCTCTTTGATTGGTGTTTCACTACCCACCTTTGTCATTGGTATCCTTCTGATCTACCTCTTTGCCGTTGAACTACAGTGGTTACCCTCTTTCGGTCGCGGTGAAACTATCCAGATCACAGAGAATTGGCAAACTGGTCTATTGACTGAGTCTGGACTCAAGTCGCTTATTCTGCCGTCGATCACGCTCGGCCTATTTCAGCTCACGCTAATTATGCGTCTTGTCAGAGCCGAGATGCTTGAGGTGCTGCGCACGGATTACATCAAGTTCGCTCGTGCTCGTGGGCTAAGTCAGCGTGCTATCCATTTCCATCACGCACTCAAGAATACCCTACTTCCGGTGATCACTATTACCGGCCTGCAGTTGGGGTCGATTATCGCCTTCGCCATCATTACTGAAACCGTATTTCAATGGCCCGGTGTTGGGTTGCTCTTCATAACGGCAATCCAATTTGTTGATATCCCTATTATGTCGGCCTACCTAGTTCTAATAGCGTTGATCTTCGTGATTATTAACCTAGTAGTTGATCTACTCTACTTCGTGGTTGATCCGCGCCTGCGCGTCGAGCGTTCACCGGGTCACTAAGTATGATTATCAAACGCAAGCATTCGGTGTTTTCCTGATAGAGCCCTAGAGAATTTAACATGTCGCACTCTTCATACCCTTCAAACAGGCCCGCCTCGCCGACCATACCGGTTATACCCTCAGTTTGGCGCCGAATTCTTGATAGCGATCTGTTCTATTCGTTTATTCGCAAACCTGTCATTGTCGTCAGTGCTATCCTAGTGATCGTGTTGGTTTCACTGGCATTTTTGGCGCCTTGGATCGCCCCACACACGCCGTTTGATGCCGCCTCGTTAAATCTGATGGATGGTTTTACCCCGCCTGCCACCGCAAACGAGTTTACCGGTAACACCTACCTTCTCGGCACCGACAGCCAAGGACGCGATGTGCTCTCTGCCATCATGTATGGTGCACGCATATCCCTGATTGTCGGTTTTGCCTCAGTAGCCTTCGCCGCGATTCTAGGCATCGGCTTGGGGTTACTTGCCGGCTATCGTGGCGGTTGGGTCGACGGGCTAATCATGCGCATTGCCGACGTGCAGCTAAGCTTCCCTGCAATTCTAGTAGCACTGCTCATCTTTGGTATTTTCAAAGGGGTGCTGCCGCCCCAAGTACAGCAGGATGCTGCCATCTATGTACTCATCATCTCGATCGGTCTGAGCGACTGGGTGCAATACGCCAGAACAGTTCGTAGCTCAACTCTAGCGGAGAAGAATAAAGAGTACGTTCAAGCAGCACGACTCTTTGGCGTTCCCGCGCCACTGATTCTGCTACGTCATATACTGCCCAATGTTATGGGTCCGGTCCTTGTTATCGGTACCATCGGGCTAGCCCTGGCTATCATCCTGGAGAGCACATTGTCATTCCTGGGCGTTGGTATACCTCCCACTCAACCCAGTTTAGGAACGCTGATCCGCATTGGTCAGGACTTTCTCTTCTCTGGCGAGTGGTGGATTACACTCTTTCCTGCACTGACGCTCTTAGTACTCGCGCTCTCAGTTAATCTGCTCGGCGACTGGCTGCGCGATGCATTGAATCCGAGGTTGCGTTGATATGAGCGAAACTCTGTTAGAAGTGAAAGAGCTTGTTGTTGAGTTCGCCCAGAGAAAAAACCGACTTCGAGCCCTAGATCAGGTATCTCTATCGATTAAGCGTGGCGAGATTTTGGGCATCGTTGGCGAATCAGGTGCGGGTAAGTCGCTTACGGGTGCCGCAATAATTGGGCTATTGGAGTCACCAGGGTTCATTGCGTCTGGATCGATACACCTGCATGGGGAGAGAATCGATAATCTACCCGCTGAAGCGATGCGCCGTATACGTGGTCGCAAAATTGGCATGGTCTTCCAAGATCCCCTCACCTCACTCAATCCTATTCTGACAATCGCCGATCAACTGATCGAAACGATACAGACACACCTTGGGGGCTCAAAAGCGCAGGCTCGTGCACGCGCTATCACCCTATTGGACGAGGTGGGTATACCTGCGGCAGCAAGACGAATTGATGACTACCCCCATCAATTCTCGGGGGGTATGCGCCAGCGCGTCGTCATTGCGCTGGCACTTGCAGGCGAGCCGGACCTGATCATAGCGGATGAGCCGACTACTGCTCTAGATGTGTCGGTGCAAGCGCAGATCATTGATGTTTTAAAACGCGCGTGCAACGAGCATGGCGCTGCGGTAATGCTAGTTACCCACGATATGGGCGTCATTGCCGAGACAGCGGATCGAGTCGCCGTCATGTATGCCGGACGGGTCGTAGAGGTAGGCACAGTGCAGCAGGTCATCAAGCAGCCACGCCACCCCTATACGCAAGGGTTGATGGGCTCTATCCCGTCTCTGACAGAGCGCGTTGAGCGTTTGGTTCAGATACCCGGTGCGATGCCACGCCTCGACGCAATCCCCTCTGGATGCGCTTTTCACCCGCGCTGTCCGCAGGTGGGCGAGCGTTGTCAAAACCAGCGTCCCGAACTGATACCACTAGCACAGGGTGAGGCCGCGTGCTGGCTACATACAGATGAGATAACCCAATGAACAGTGCCCCTTTCCTAAAAGTGACGAACCTCTCTCGCGTTTTTGATGTGTCACGTCCTTGGCTTAATCGACTCATAGAGCGCCAGCCAAAGCAGTACCTACGGGCGGTCAATCAGGTCTCGTTCGAGTTAGAGCGCGGCAAGACCTTCGCCCTGGTTGGCGAGTCTGGGTCAGGTAAATCCACCATTGCGAAATTAGTTGTCGACCTGCTGCGCCCGTCCTCAGGTGAGATAGCCTTTGACACGGGCTCGTTATCTGATCTTCGAGGTCAAGAGCGTCGTCAGTTGCGCCAGCGGGTACAAATGATTTTTCAGGACCCTTTCGCAAGCTTAAATCCGCGTTGGCGTGTCGGCGATATTATCGCCGAACCGCTGCACGCGTTTGGCCTCGTTCAGAGCAAAGCAGAGCGCAGTGCTCGAGTCGAGGAGTTACTGGAGACCGTCGGCCTAGCCGCGGTAGACCAATATAAGTTTCCACACGAGTTCTCCGGCGGACAGCGTCAGCGTATTGCAATTGCTCGGGCGCTATCAGCCAACCCAGAGTTCCTTGTCTGTGACGAACCCACCTCCGCCCTGGACGTCTCCGTGCAAGCTCAGATACTCAATCTAATGAAGGACCTGCAGCGCAAACTCAACCTGACCTACCTTTTTATAAGTCACGATCTATCTGTGGTTAAACATATGGCCGATCGTGTAGGCGTTTTATATTTGGGCTCCTTAGTAGAGGTAAACGAGGCAGACGCGCTGTTTAGTGCTCCGAGACACCCCTACACACGCATGCTGCTGGACGCGATACCCGATCACGAAATGTCGGGGCGAAGCCGAACACCCGTCACCGGTGAGATACCCAACCCCATCGAGCCACCCTCTGGCTGTACCTTCCATCCGAGGTGCCCCAAAGCAACAGAGCAGTGCAAGCAAGTTACTCCGACACTGGAGACTGAGGGTATAGCCCAAGTGGCCTGTCTACATGCTTCTTAAATGATTTAATCAGAGTTTATTGGAAGATAAAGTGAGAATACTGACCAAGAAAATGCATCGTCTAGATGAGTACGGCGTGGTGAATTATCATCCGCTATTTCTCTTCGCTGCGGCATTCACAGTGCTCTATGGACTTATTGCGCTGCTCTCATTCCCTTTAGTTTGGTTTGAGTCTCAGGGAGGCGAAAGCGCTAACATACTGAACTACGCCGACGCCTTCTGGACGCTTCAGATGGCCGCCAGCACCATCGGGTTTGGCGACTTCTATCCAGTGACACAGGGAGGCCGTGCGCTGGTAGCGTTGATTTTTTATGTAGGTGTCGGTTTAGTCGGGTTTCTTGGTGCCATACTCGCCAGTGGTTTTTTCGGCTTTGCCGAGACTTCTGTGAAGAATCGTGAGCTTCGCAAGCAAAACCAGGAGATCCTCGAGCACAACCGGCTTATAGAGAGAAAGCTCGACGCGCTAATAGATCAAATTTCAAAATCCTGAGATACGGATCGACTTGTATCTCTCTCGAATAGGCGCGCACATCACCTTTCCTAAAATAGCCCACATTCCGTCCTATTAATTGGATGTAAATTCAACAAAAATCAGATTGTCTATGTAGCAGTCGCTGCAGAGAAGTGACAAAAATTAAAACCCTTTGATATCAATTCTTTAAATAAAAATTCCGATAATATCGATTCCGAAACTCTTCGACTTAAAAAATAAGTCAGTTAGTTCGCGTAAAATATACGAAACTCATTGACTTGGCTGGCTTAATACTTCAGACTGCATTTGCTCGATGTTTTATCGACTATTTATGCCCGCTGTTTCGAAGTCTTTCCAAGTTCATCGTCCTGTTTTCATAAGTAACAAGTAAAGAATCTTGCAAACTCACCGTCCTGATTTTGGGGCGGTTAAATATTTTTAAGAAAACAGGATACATTGCATATGTCAAATATACATACTGGTACAGTAAAATGGTTCAATGACGATAAAGGTTTCGGCTTCATTGAACAGTCTTCAGGCCCTGATGTCTTCGCTCATTTCAAAGCGATTACAGGCGAGGGTTTCAAAAGCCTTAAAGAAGGTCAGCAGGTTGAGTTTACTATCTCACAGGGTCAGAAAGGACCTCAGGCTGACAACATCCGACCTCTCTAGTATTCAGTAGATACTGTTGGGGCTTTCAAGAAGCCCACTAGATAGTCTATGAACCCCGTTGTTTTCGAACACGGGGTTTGTTTTTTGTGCAACTGCAGTTTTTCAGCGCTACATATCTGAGCTTCTGGCAAGCACCTCCTACCAACTGCACATTAGCAGTGCACCAGCCAGTGGCAAATAAACTCTTCTAAAGAAGCTGACTCGAGTTTTAGTTGCAGCGGAACGACAGCTTTTGCGGGCCTTTAGCATCTCCCAAAGCGGAGGCTGAGAAAGGACTTATCCAGTAGCAGATTTGCCAATTTATATATGAAGGACCATCTTGAGATGGTCAGCCCGACATCAGATTGGCACTTAAACCGTCACTATTCCATAAATCAGACACCTGTCGTATAACTGTCATCGTGCTAAGCTATATTGCGTCCTTCAACTAGAGGTAGTTATGTTCTTAAAGATCAAAAAAGATCGCGGCATCCAAATGAACCACAACGGCATGGATAAAAACCTTGTCGTAGACATCACTTCAAACTTTCTAATCAATATGGCGCATATTGGCGAGATTTCGTTTTACTCACAAAGCGAGATGCGCCAGCGTACTGATTTATCCGGACGTAGCTTTACACAGGCAGCTGGAACACTCGTTATCCACCTGCAGATGGCCCACACCTACGCCTCTCTTTCAGACGACAGCCGAGAGGGCATCAACCGAGTGCGTGAAAAGGTGTACTACAAACTCTACTTTGCACCTGAGAATATCGACTCTTACCAAGAGTTGCGTGACGCCATTGAAGCGCGAGTAGTCAACCTATAAGCAAAGGCCGCATAACTACTTATGCAGCCTGTTGTGATGCGATCTTCGCTGAAAAGCGCAGATTTTTGGCGAAGATCGCGTACATTAGTGCGACTGACTAAATTTCTCGTAAGCAATCCTATCCAGCGCGGAGTAGATCTCTAAGCTATTGCGCTCGATCTTCTCGAACGTCTTCTGTACCAGCGTCACATCAGCACCGCTGTGGATCTGTTTAAACACCTCTTTGGTACCGTTGTGCACCTGCGCATGAGGTGCTTCGAGAGAACGATATGAGCTTGTCTTGGAGAAAAACTCATGCCCCTCTCCCTGGTAGTACCATTTACCCAATCGGCAATTGTGATGGTCGACGAACTCGAACGCCTCTTTACCTTGATTGAAAGAGAGATAGGTATTGGTAATCCATAGCTGGTGATCAAGCTTAGCCAGCGACAGAAATACATTTGACGCCATATGGTCGATGCGGTGGAAGTAATCATCTACCGCTGTATGTATTTGCTGAATACCACCACTGAGTTGCTCCGAGTGCTCGGTAACCGCAAGGACAGTCTCTTTAATAGCGTCCGAATTACGGGATACCGAGACAACCTGGCTCTGCATGGCGTTGATAACCTCTTCGGTTTGAGTGATAGCTTTGGTCGTTTTATCGGCCAAGGCACGCACCTCGTCCGCTACCACTGCAAAACCACGCCCCTGCTCACCCGCGCGTGCAGCCTCAATAGCAGCGTTTAGCGCCAGAAGGTTGGTCTGTTCGGCAATGCCCTTAATTAGCCCCAGGATATCGGTAATCTCGTTAGCGCGCCCAGAGAGCGTCGTTACAGCCTCTGCACTTTGCTGAGTCACCTGCTCGAGCGAGTGCATCTGACCACACATACTGGCAATACTCGCGTGCAGACCCGCAAAAGTAGACTCTATCTGTGCAACGGTAGTGAGGGTCTCTTTGGCATCTCCCACAGCGCTCGCTAAGCTCGTTTGAATATCCATCAAACGTACCTTGCTCGAATCATTCTGCAGACGCATAAGATCATCTAGACTTTTCTGCGGCTGAATCTGCTCAGCACCCGTGTTTAAACGCTCCTTGAGCTCGCGATTCTCCCGCTCTAGATGAGAGAGGCTCGCATGCAACTCTGAATTCTCACGTTTTAGCTCTGCTAACTCAGCTTTAACTCGACGACTTGCACCAAACATATGTAATAGATCTCTAAAAAACTTCGACCAAATCCATCTCAGGACTCGGTTAAGTCTAGCTCATCTGACGCAGCGTAAGCGGTAAACCACGCAAAAACGGGAAAACAGGATATTTAGTGACTTTATAGATTTATATTTCCTATGATTAAAACAATATGAAGTATATTTCATTTCCGACAAAACGAGGCGCAGGTTAATGTGTTTAGCGTCGTTTTCGGCAAAGCCGGTGTGTATCGGCTTGCGTTAAGGTGCTTTGCAGTGTCGGACTGATTATTTTTGAGTACCCTGCTAATAAATATTCGAATGAGGAAATTGTGTGACCAGCAATTCGGTAGGCGTGTGGAAATCAGCACGCGGAAAGGGACGCCCAGCTACCAAAGGGCGCCAGACAGATGACCAAGCGCTCGCGGATGTGCGTAACCTCTTAGGTGATAGGGAGCGCCGCGCAGACCTGCTGATAGAGTTTTTGCACCTTATTCAAGATACCTACCGTTGCCTTAGCGCTGCGCACCTGCGCGCACTGGCAGAGGAGCTGAAGCTATCGCAGGCTGAGGTGTACGAGGTGGCGAGTTTCTACGCCCACTTCGACCTGGTTGCCGATGGCGAGACGCCCCCACCTGCAGTCACTATCCGTGTCTGTGACTCGCTTGCCTGTGAACTTGCGGGCGCTCAGCAACTGAAGGCTGAACTTGAGGCGGGTGTAGACCCTAAAGCCGTGCGTATTCTGCGCGCACCCTGCATGGGCCGCTGTGATACTGCACCCGTGGTAGAAGTGGGTCATAAGCATATCGACCACGCCACTCCTGAGTCTGCACTTGCCGCCGTAACAGCGGGCGACTTCAGCCCGGTTATTCCTGCCTATCAAAATTACGATGAGTATGTGAAGACCGGCGGCTACACAGAGCTAAAGGCGCTGCGCAACGGCAAAATGGATGTCGAACAGGTGCAGGACCTTATCCTCTCTGCCGGCCTGCGTGGTCTGGGCGGTGCAGGCTTCCCCTCCGGACGTAAGTGGTCGTTTGTGCGTGCCGAAGAGGGTCCACGCTACCTTGCGGTGAATGGCGATGAGGGAGAACCGGGTACCTTTAAGGACCGCTACTACCTAGAGCGTACGCCACACCTTATGCTTGAAGGCATGCTGATTGCGGCTTGGGCAGTTGAGGCCCAAACCTGCTTTATCTATATGCGCGATGAGTACCCTGCTGTGCTTAAAATTCTGCGTACCGAAATTGCCGCGCTAGAGCGCGCCGGAGTGGTTTCACCTGGTTATATCGACCTACGCCGCGGCGCAGGCGCTTATATCTGTGGTGAAGAGAGCGCAATGATTGAGTCGATTGAGGGTAAACGCGGACTACCGCGCCATCGCCCTCCGTTCGTGGCGCAAAAAGGCATCTTCAATCGTCCTACCCTAGTACACAACATCGAGACCCTCTACTGGGTCGCACGTGTCTGCCGCGAAGGTGCTGAGGTCTTTAACAGCACTGTGAAGAATGGTCGCGTAGGGCTGCGCTCTTACTCAATCTCCGGACGCGTAAAGAACCCAGGCGTTCACCTGCTGCCAGCAGGCTCCACCATTACCGACCTTATAGAAGCGGCCGGTGGCATGCTGGATGGACACAGGTTTAAAGCGTACCAGCCAGGCGGCCCCTCTTCGGGCCTTCTGCCAGCCTCTATTAATAATGTGCCAATGGACTTCGATACGCTACAGCCGCTTGGAACTTTTATAGGTTCGGCTGCAGTTGTGATTCTGTCCGACAAAGATAGCGCCAAAGAGGCGGCGCTTAATATGTTGCGCTTCTTTGAAGATGAGAGCTGTGGGCAGTGCACACCTTGCCGTGTGGGGTGCGAGAAAGCGGTGAAATTGATGGAACAAGATAAGTGGGATAAACCTCTGCTTGAAGAGCTCAGCACGCTGATGTCCGACGCCTCAATCTGCGGCTTGGGTCAAGCAGCCCCTAACCCGATTCGCCTCACAATGCAGCATTTCCCGGAGGAGGTGTAACAATGGTTGATTCAGTGCAGTTTATATTGGATGGCCAAGAGGTTAGCGCGGCACCGGGCGAATCACTCTGGCAGGTAGCGAAACGGGTGGGTACTCAAATTCCACACCTGTGTCATAAAGACTCCGAGGGCTACCGTGCAGACGGCAACTGCCGTGCATGTATGGTCGAGGTTGAGGGTGAGCGCACACTAACCGCTTCCTGTATCCGCACCCCTAGCGAGGGCATGGTAGTTAATACCCAGAGCCAGCGTTCGGTTTCGGCGCGCAAAATGGTGGTGGAACTGTTGATGGCGGACCAGCCTGAACAGCCAAAAGCGCACGATCAATCGTCGCACTTTTGGGAGATGGCCAAGCTGCAGTCGGTCTCTGAAAGCCGCTTCCCGCCAAAAAAACAGGACGCTATTCCGTTGCTGGACGCGTCGCACGTTGCAATGAGCGTTAACCTAGATGCCTGCATCCACTGTAACCTCTGCGTGCGTGCCTGCCGTGAAGTGCAGGTGAATGATGTTATTGGCATGTCTGGGCGTGGCCACAGTGCCAAGATTGCCTTTGATTTCGATGACCCTATGGGCAGCTCTACCTGTGTCGCCTGTGGTGAGTGCGTGCAGTCTTGCCCAACGGGTGCACTGATGCCTGCGGCCGCGCTTAACGAGGAGCTGGTTGGCGATAGCAAAGCGTTCGACCGTGAGGTGGAGAGTGTCTGCCCCTACTGTGGCGTTGGTTGTCAGCTGTCGTTCAAAGTTAAAGATGAAAAAATTCAGTGGGTTGAGGGTATTGATGGCCCAGCCAACGAGAACCGCCTCTGTGTTAAAGGGCGTTTCGGGTTTGACTATATCGCTCACCCGCACCGTCTCACTAAGCCGCTGATCCGCCGTGAAGATGCGCCGGCAAAAGGCTTGAACGTCGATCCAGCCAATCCATACACTCACTTCCGCGAAGCGACTTGGGACGAGGCACTGGACGTTGCTGCAAATGGTTTGGCCGCGCTGCGTAGCGACCGTGGCGATCGCGTTGCAGGCTTCGGTTCAGCGAAGTGTTCGAACGAAGAGGCCTACCTCTTCCAGAAACTGATTCGTCAGGGCTTTGGCCACAACAACGTGGACCACTGCACCCGTCTGTGTCACGCCTCATCGGTTGCTGCACTCATGGAGAACGTGGGCTCAGGTGCGGTTTCGGCAACCTTCAACGAGATTGAGAACGCCGATGTCGCTATTGTTATTGGCGCCAATCCAACCGAGAACCATCCGGTTGCGGCAACCTACTTTAAACAGTTCGCTAAACGTGGCGGCAAGCTGATCATCATGGACCCACGCGGCCACGGTATGAAGCGCCACGCCTCGCACATGCTGCAGTTCCGTCCCGGAACTGACGTAGCAATGCTCAACGGCATCATGAATGTAATCGTTGAAGAGAAGCTCTACGACGAAGCTTACATCGAGTCGAAAACTGAGAACTGGCCAGCGATGAAAGCGCATCTTGCTAGCTTCCCTGTGGCTAAGATGGCTGAACTCTGTGGTATCGAAGAGGAGATGCTACGTGATGTTGCGCGCACCTTCGCCAATGCCAAGGCTGCTATGATCTTCTGGGGTATGGGTGTGTCACAGCACATTCACGGTACCGATAACTCACGCTGCCTCATTTCACTGGCACTGATGACCGGCCAGATGGGTCGCCCGGGTGCGGGCCTGCATCCGCTGCGTGGTCAAAACAACGTACAGGGCGCCTCTGATGCTGGTTTGATTCCAATGTACTTGCCTGATTACCAGTCAGTTACCGATGATGGTGTGCGCTCGGCATTCAACGATATCTGGTCATCTGACAACCTTGCCAGCAAGCCCGGTCTGACGGTTGTTGAGATCATGGATGCGGTACATGCAGGTAATATCCGCGGTATGTATGTACTGGGTGAGAACCCAGCCATGTCCGACCCGGATGTCGACCATGCGCGCCACGCTCTGGCTAAGCTGGAACATTTGGTGGTACAAGATATCTTCCTAACCGAAACCGCCAACTACGCCGATGTTATTCTGCCCGCTGCGGCATGGCCGGAGAAAACAGGTACAGTAACCAACACCAACCGACAGGTGCAGATGGGTCGCCCCGCCGTGCAGCCGCCGGGTGATGCGAAAGAGGATTGGTGGATTACCGTTGAGTTGGCCAATCGCTTGGGGCTGAACTGGAATTACAGCCATCCGCGTGATGTCTTTAATGAGATGAAGCGCTCTATGCACTCGCTGGATAACATCAGTTGGGAGCGTTTGGAGGAGACTGCTGTCACCTACCCGTCGCTATCTCCTGAAGATCCGGGGCAGCCTATCGTATTCACCGACGGATTCCCGCGCGCAAACAACCGCGGGCGCTTCACGCCGGCTGAAGTAACTGCACCTGCTGAGGTTCCTGATGCACAGTACCCAATTATTCTGACAACTGGACGTCAGTTGGAGCACTGGCACACCGGGTCAATGACCCGCCGCGCTACAGTGTTGGATTGGGCTGAGCCAGAGGCAAATGCCTCGCTGCATCCAAAAACGCTACGCCGCTTGGGCATCGAGGCAGGTGACATGATGAAGGTTGAGACCCGCCGCGGCTCCATCAACATTATGGCACGCGCCGACCGTGCGGTAGCCGAGGAGATGATCTTCGTTCCGTTCGCCTATGTAGAGGCAGCCGCCAATACCCTAACGAACGCAGCGCTAGACCCCTATGGCAAAATCCCGGAGTTTAAGTTCGCCGCTTGTCGAATTTCTAGAGCTTAAGGGTAGAAACAATATCCAAACGAAGGCCGGCTTTAATGCCGGCCTTGTTGTTTCTGCGTGACCAGATCCAATCGCGCAGCAAAGCAGCGCTACTGCGGAGGGTCTGTAGGAGACCGCATGGGTGGGCGACCGGTGTCGGAACCGTCGCGAAGCGGTCGCGACGAGAATCTAGCGCCCCTGAATATAAACCTGCCTATGACGAGCAGCTGTAGTGCGAAATTCCGCCCATATTCGCGTAGATCGCCGGTTTTAGGCGATAAAACTTCTGTTCAATGTCCGTAGTCTGCTCATCATAGGGGTTTGTTACAAGCTGTTGTAGCTCGCGTAGCAAGGTGAAGTCACCCTCTTCTGCGGCGCGGTAGGCCGGTGCAACGTGCCACTCGCGCAAGATGTATTTCGGGTTTACTTGCAGCATCTGTTGTGAGATTCGCTTGCGTATCTCGG
>Ga0209955_1000447_pt1 | contig 14634 bp, 10 predicted proteins | sample SalPonA_A_H2O_MG_FD_185716 | JGI IMG/M metagenome (GOLD analysis project Ga0209955, IMG submission 185716) | Water microbial communities from South San Francisco under conditions of wetland restoration - Salt Pond MetaG R2A_A_H2O_MG (SPAdes)... | ecosystem: Environmental > Aquatic > Non-marine... | reverse complement strand
GCATGCGTTGTGTGACGCACTTTTGGGTGCTTGTGCGCTGGGTGATATCGGACAGCATTTTCCCGATACAGATCCAGCCTATCGAGGTGCTAGTAGCCGAGATCTCCTCACGCACGTTATGAAGCTTGTTGCCGAACAAGGCTGGCAGGTGGTGAATATTGACTCCACCATCATTGCTCAATCCCCCAAAATGGCACCTCATATACCGGCTATGCGCTCCAATATCGCCCAAGATTTGGGGGTCGATTTAGGCGCGGTAAATGTCAAAGCAACGACCACGGAAAAGCTAGGGTTTTGTGGTCGTCAAGAAGGTATCGCCGTCCACGCGGTGGTTCTGTTGGGTGTTCGATGAGCGACTTTTCTATTGATTGGTCGTTTGCATACGGTTCTCCCTCAACCCAGGCAGATTTTAAACGAGAATGTGCTGATTTTATTGTTACCGAGCAACTAGGGTTTGAGCCTAGTGGCGCTGGTGAGCACGTTTTTATATGGCTTGAGAAAACGGGTTGTAATACGCAATGGGTAGCGGATCAATTGGCTCGACATGCAGGTGTGGCCTCTCGAGAAGTTGGCTTTTCGGGTCTCAAAGATCGTCAGGCTGTGACTCGGCAATGGTTTAGCGTGACGGTTCACCCTAGTGTTGAGCCCGATTGGCACGCTCTTGATAACGATGAATTACGCATCTTACAGGTCACTCGCCATTTGAAAAAGCTAAAGCGTGGAGTGCACAAAAGTAATCAGTTTGACATTCGTTTGCGTCATTTAGAGGGCGATCGTGATAAGCTTTTACGCCAGTTTGAATTAATAAAAAGACAGGGGTTTCCCAATTATTTTGGGGATCAAAGATTTGGTCGTCAGGGAAATAACCTCCCTGCGGCATTGCGTATGTTTGACGGTGCTAGAGTTAAACGTCAGCAACGAAGTCACTATTTGAGCGCAGCGAGAAGCTGGCTGTTTAACCATTTATTGTCTCAATATATCGAGGATAGTCGTTGGCTAACAGCGACAAATACGGGGCGATATTTTTTGGCGGGTACGGCCAGTCAATTTAATGGTGATGGTGAGTCCAACCTTCAGGCTAGGATTGATGCGGGGGATATTCATCCCGCAGGTGTTATGTGGGGAAAGTCACGACATGAACTTACCCCTGAGCAAAAGGCTGTGGCGGAGTTATACCCAGCGTTTTGCCAAGGCTTAGAGCAGGCGGGTTTATCAATGGAGTTTCGTGCATTGCGAGAGTGTCCGATGGATTTTACCTGGTCTGAAGAGGGCGAAGATATGGTGGTGTCCTTTGCGCTTGGTCGTGGAAGTTACGCTACGGCGTTACTAAGAGAATGTTTTACGTGGAGAAGCAGTGGTGCAGAGTAGTTTGACTGGCATTGGCATGACCTCAATGCGGACAAGGCAAAGATTAATTACACGCCTAATGGAACAGGGAATCAGTAATTTACACGTGCTTGATATTATTCGTGCCACCCCTCGGCATCTGTTTCTAGATGAGGCTTTGGCGCATCGTGCCTATGAAGATACGGCATTGCCGATAGGCCATAACCAAACACTCTCTCAGCCATACATCGTGGCGCGAATGACCGAGCTATTGCTCAATGGTCGGCCATCCTTGAAGCGTGTATTGGAGGTAGGAACGGGGTCAGGTTATCAAACGTCTATTTTGGCGCCATTGTGTGAGCGTTTGTTTTCAGTGGAGCGCATACGCCCGCTTCAAGATAAGGCTAAGCAGCGACTTCGGGACTTAGGTTTTCGGAATGTCTATTTTAAACATGCGGACGGTGGCTTTGGTTGGCCAGAAAAGGGGCCTTATGATGCCATTTTATCCGCCGCAGCACCTGAAGTAATGCCACAAGAATTGTTGCAACAATTGGCGGTCGGTGGCCGTTTGGTGATTCCTATTGGTGGCGCTAAACAACAGTTAGTCGTTGTCGATCGCCTAGAGGATGGTTTTGTAGAAAATATTATTGAGCCGGTAAATTTTGTTCCGCTATTAAAAGGAGTAATCGTTTAGTGTCAGTTAAACCCAGTTCTGAATCTGATCAGCAAGGTTTGTGGGGAATCTTTTTCCGCGGTCTTGCGATGGGTGCGGCTGATGTCGTTCCTGGTGTCTCTGGAGGGACGATAGCTTTTATTAGTGGCATCTACGAGCGTCTGCTTACGTCATTGGCGCGATGTACTCCGAAGGCATTATGGATGATACGTCAAAAAGGCATTAACGCGTTTTGGCAACATATAGACGGAACTTTCTTAGTGGTGTTGTTGAGTGGTGTCATGACTAGCATCGCGTTGTTAGCACAATTGATCGCTGCTTGGTTAGAGAGCGCTCCACACCTGGTTTGGTCTTTTTTCTCTGGTTTAATTGCGCTTTCTGTTCCTATGTTAGCCCGACAAGTCAAACAGTGGACGCTGGCTAATAGCTTGCAATTTAGTGCCGGCTTGATCGTGGCATTACTGATAGCAGTGTGGCGTCCAGAGGCGTTAAATGTGTCGTTACCCATTGTTTTCTTCTCTGGCATGTTTGCAAGTTGCGCCATGATCCTGCCAGGTATCTCAGGTAGTTTCATATTATTGTTGGTAGGTATGTACGCCCCGGTTTTGCATGCGGTTAAATCAATGGATATCGTTTTTCTCTTGGTTTTTGTTGGGGGAGCTATCTCTGGCTTAATGGTTTTTTCAAAAGTTTTGCACTGGCTTTATGACCGATTTAAGAATGCAGCACTCGCTATTCTGTCGGGTTTTTTATTGGGGTCGCTCACACTTGTATGGCCATGGCAAGTGGTACCAAGTTCGTTGGGTACGTCAATGAAAGCAGCCATGGTCAATGCACAACGCGTTTTGCCAGATACCTACGCCCAACTGTCTGGACGTGAGCCGCAGGTGTTATTGTGTGTATTGCTCGTTGTATTTGGTGGGGTATTAGTCTATCAATTAGAGCGTAAATGGCGGATTTAATAAGGTGGTATGGAAAGCTATGCGACGTGGCTTAGCTATTCTTATATTGTTTGGGCTGCTGGCTTGTTCAAGTCAGGGGCCGGCGCCTGTATCAGACCGTTACCAGTCACCAGAAAGATCGCCAACAATACATCGCGTCACTCGTGGTGATACGCTTTTTTCGATAGCCTTCAGATATGGCACAACGGTTGAGAAACTTGCTGCAATTAATGATATTTCCGCGCCTTATACCATTTATCTTGATCAGCGGCTGAAGCTGCGTGGCCAGCCTGTAACTGGCAATAAAAAACGCACGGATAAGACGTCTAAGGTCGTTGTCAAATCTGCGCCTAAAACAGTGAAAGCAACGTCCGCAGTTAAGCCTAAACCATCCACTACTAGCAACATTGTTCACAAGGATAATATCTGGTACTGGCCGCTCGCCAAGCCCGGGAAGTTGACCGCAAAATTTAAGGCCGGCAGTGATAGCAATAAAGGGATCGATATCGTTGAGGCTAAAGGCACGCCCGTATTGGCCACGCGTGCAGGAAAGGTCGTTTATGCAGGTTCCAGTTTGCCCGGCTATGGTAATTTGTTGATTGTTAAACATGGAAAAAGCTATCTATCGGCCTACGCCCACAACGACAGGTTATTAGTCAAAGAGGGCGATGCTGTGGTAGCGAGACAGCCAATAGCTCGCCTAGGGAGTACTTCTACTCCAACGCCAAAGCTGCACTTTGAAATACGCCGCGATGGTAAACCCATTGATCCCTTATCCCTGTTGCGAAGAGCAAAATAATGTTTTGCGATGCTCATCACAGAAAACATTTGTAAATCTTCTTAATGTGACCATGTGTGGTCATTTTCTGAATGTATATATCTTTTAGCTATATGTAACAGGTGTTTTACTAATAACTAAATTTAAGGATTTAGTATTTTTTTTATTCTTATAGATATATAGTGGTTTACAAATAATAGAAACGTAGGAAACAGGTCATGAGCGAAACTAAAAGTTATAAAGAATTTGATGATAGTCATGAAACCGATGTTGTAGCGTTAAACGCCATGGCCGTTACCGAATCTAATAGCGATGACGATAGTACCGATACAGCATCATTTGAGCGTGATACTAGCCGTAGTATGGATGCGACTCAGCTCTATCTTGGAGAGATTGGTGCATCGCCACTGCTGACAGCTGAAGAAGAAGTGTATTTTTCTCGCCGTGCACTCAAAGGGGACGAAGCCGCCCGCAAGCGCATGATTGAAAGCAATCTGAGATTGGTAGTGAAAATTTCGCGCCGATATACCAATCGCGGTCTGACGCTACTGGATCTTGTTGAAGAGGGTAACCTTGGCCTTATTCGTGCGGTTGAAAAGTTTGACCCCGAGCGCGGTTTTAGATTTTCAACGTATGCCACCTGGTGGATTCGTCAGTCAATCGAGCGTGCGTTGATGAATCAAACACGCACTATCCGTTTACCTATTCATGTCGTTAAAGAACTTAATGTGTATTTGCGTGCTTCTCGAGAGCTAATGCAAACCCTTGATCACGAGCCTACTTGTGAAGAGATAGCAGAGAAAGTCGGTAAGCCCGTTGAGGATGTCGAACGTATGATGGGTCTTAATGAGCGTGTGACTTCACTAGATGTTCCCTCTATGCTCGATAGTGAGCGTCCAGTGTTGGATACGGTTGCTGATCACTACGATAGTGATCCCGCCTCGTTGTTGCAGGATAGCAACATGGGTGAATCCATATTGCAGTGGCTAGATGAATTATCTGAAAAGCAGCGTGATGTTATTGTCCGTCGTTTTGGTCTTCGCGGTCATGAATCAAGCACACTGGAAGAGGTGGGGCATGAAATTGGTCTGACCCGCGAACGAGTTAGACAAATTCAAGTTGAAGCGTTAAAACGTCTGCGCGGTATTATTGAGCGTCAGGGTTTAAACGCGATTCGACTTTCAACTAGTCCAACATCAAGGATTAAATCGCCTTTCTCTAAAGCACCCAGTGGGTGCTTTTTTTGTGCTTAGCGCATTGGGCTCTCTTAGTTATAGTGTCGAATAGTCCAGATCGTAGCGATAAAAAAAGGCAGCATTTTAGCTGCCCTTTGTTGCCCGTTAAACCTTAGCGTTCTAGATGCTGTAATTTACCGGGAACACCTTGCCACTCTTCGGCGTCGGGTAGCGCATCTTTCTTCTCAGTAATGTTGGGCCAAATTTCGGCTAGCTCGGCATTTAGCTCTAGGAATACTTGCTGATCCTCAGGGAGTTCATCCTCAGAGTAGATAGCATCAATGGGGCATTCGGGTTCACAAAGTGCGCAGTCGATGCATTCATCGGGGTGAATGACCAGAAAATTTGGGCCTTCATAGAAGCAGTCTACGGGACAAACTTCGACGCAGTCAGTATGTTTGCATTTGATACAGTCTTCTACAACAACGAAGGTCATAGTGTCTCCCTAATAAGCCTAATAAGATAGTGTCGCTAAATTGCAGCGCATTTTACACGCACATTACGCAGCAATAAAGACTGTTGAACTATATAACCATTGCTTAAGGTTATAAGCTCTTCAGTTTATATAATATTTCCAGTGCTTGACGGGGGGTCAAATCATCAGGCCTCACATCTACCAAGTACTTTTCTACCGCGCTAGGCTCAGGAGCACTAAACATATCGTTCTGTTGGGGTATGTGGTGACCACTTATTTGCTGACTCTCCAGCTCAAATAATTTACCCCGAGCCCGTTTGATAACATCGGCGGGTATTCCCGCAAGCTTGGCGACTTGGATGCCAAAGCTCTTACTGGCGGCGCCTTCTTGAATATGATGCAAAAAGACGATGTTGTCGTTGTGTTCACTCGCGTCGAGGTGCACATTCGCCACGTGCTTAAACTCGGTATCGAGCGCTGTTAGCTCAAAGTAGTGCGTTGCAAACAGGGTTAGAGATCTGACCTTACTAGCTAGTTGATGCGCACATGCCCAAGCCAAAGACAGACCATCATAAGTAGACGTACCACGGCCAATTTCATCCATTAATACCAAGCTACTTGCGGTGGCATTATTGAGGATATTGGCGGTTTCTGTCATTTCAACCATAAAAGTTGATCGACCACCCGCGAGATCATCAGCTGAACCTATGCGGGTAAAAATTTGATCAACCAAACCCACTGTTGCCTCTTCAGCAGGTACCCAGCTGCCAATGTGCGCTAGAAGTGTAATCAGAGCAGCTTGGCGCATATAGGTTGATTTACCGCCCATGTTAGGCCCAGTGATAATGAGCATTTTTCGCAATTCATTAAATTCGATACCATTTGGTATAAATGGATGATCGGAGACATGCTCAACCACTAAATGACGACCTGCTTTTATCGATAAGCCCGGTTTACTTTGTAGCTTGGGGCGGACCATGTTCAGGGCGTCAGCACGTTCTGCTAAACAAGCAATAACATCGAGTTCAGATAGAGCTTGGGCGCATATCTGTAGCGCTAAGAGGTCTTCGTTTAAGGTTTCAAGCAGCGCTTCGTAAAGGGCTTTTTCTCTCGCCAATGCTCGACTTTTGCTACTGAGTGCTTTGTCTTCAAATTCTTTGAGTTCTGGTGTTATATAGCGCTCGGCATTTTTTAGCGTTTGGCGGCGTATATAATGCGCGGGCGCCTGGTCAGATTGCAGGCGGCTTATTTCGATAAAGTAACCATGAACGCGGTTGTAGCCCACTTTAAGTGTGCTAATCCCCGTTGTCTCTCGTTCGCGTTGTTCTAGCTGAACTAAAAAATCTCCGGCATTGGTGCTGATATTGCGCAGTTCATCGAGTTCATCGTCATAACCTTCGGCAATGACGCCACCGTCGCGAATCACCATGGGCGGGTTTTCGACGACAGCGCGCATCAACAGTTCTACGGTATCTTCGCGTGGTGCAATATGTCGGGCAAGCTCGCTCAAATGAGTGCCGCTTGTACAGTCCTCAAGGATGCTCTGTAGAGCTGGTAGCTGGGCTAGAGAGTGGCATAGGCGTGTGAGATCCCTTGGTCGGGCCGAGCGTAATGCGACCCTGGCCAATATTCGCTCCATGTCGCCCACGGCTTTCAGATGTTCACGTAAGCGTTCGAAACGGTAATCTTCACTGATAGCCGCCAGCGTGTCTTGTCGTTGGGTCAGCGTGTTGATATCCCTGAGAGGACGATTTAACCAACGGGCTAGCAGGCGGGACCCCATGGCAGTTTTACAGCTATCCATCACTGAATAGAGGGTATTATTATCACCACCACGCAAGTTTTGGGTAATTTCTAAATTGATTCTTGTGGCGGCATCCATCGAGACGGTTTGATCGTGCCGGTCGAGACTTAAACCTCTAATGTGCGGTAATGCCGTGCGCTGGGTCTGTTTTACATACTGTAATAAGCATCCCGCAGCACGAATGGCGAGAGGCATATCTTGGCAGCCAAATCCAGTTAGGTCGTGAGTTTCAAATTGTAGGCATAGGGCTTTTTGAGCACTTTCAATTTCAAATTCCCAAGGCGGACAAGATCGAAAACCTTGACTAAAGCCACTGAGATCGACATTCAGGGTGTCGTCGACTAATAGTTCTGCGGGTTGTAAGCGTTGTACTTCACCTTGTAGTGTATGGCTGTTGGGTAAGTGCATCACACTGAAGCGACCGCTGGTGATGTCTAGTGAGGCCACACCATAGCAATGTTCATCACCACATACAGCAACCAAAAGGTTGTCTCTGCGTTCCTGTAATAACGCCTCATCACTAATTGTTCCAGGAGTAACAATGCGTACCACCTTTCGTTCAACCGGTCCTTTGCTAGTCGCTGGGTCACCAATTTGCTCGCAGATAGCCACCGATTCACCGCGTTGAACAATTTTGGCGAGATAACCATCGGCAGCGTGGAAAGGAATGCCTGCCATTGGGATAGGATCGCCATTAGATTTTCCACGGGCAGTAAGCGTAATGTCTAAAATGTCAGCGGCGCGTTTAGCGTCGTCAAAAAATAGCTCATAAAAATCACCCATTCGGTAAAACACCAATTGATTTGGATGCTCAGCTTTGATTTTGAGGTATTGCTGCATCATCGGTGTGTGGTTGTCGTCGCTCATGGGCGAGAAGAATCCTTATGGTTGTGAACTAATTCCACTATGTTATCGAAAAGGGGACACTCAAAAAAGTTAGATTAATGATTTTTTAGCCGGCCCTATTCATTAGGACTACATGGACGTATTTTGTTCAAGTTTGCTGTGATAATGTCAGTGTAATATTTTGGTAAATACAGAAACACTACTATAGTCAGTATATAACTTAAAAAAATAACTCTATAACAAATAGTGTTTTGTTAGACGAAGTTGCAGTCTCTCGATACTGCCCAGAGTGAAACACTGATCCTACGTAACATGGTTTTAAGGATATTGAATATTTTGGTACTTAAATTTGTTTTTAAGCGAGTTTTGTCATGTGTAAGGCAGCGCTTTACTGTTAAATCCTCTGTATTAATTGCGCTTTTTTTAAGTGTTGCCTTTGCTGGAAATATTGCAGCTCAAATCGATCAGGCAATGACGGAGAGTGAACCTTTAAATAGAAAAAAATTAACTTTGTATATCCCTACTGTCTCTATTGAAGGAGCCTGGATTAGCGACGAGCTATTAGATGCAGATGAAGCCATGTTATTTGCAGATAAGCTTGAAGAAAAGTTTAATCTGGATGTGTCTCTTAACATTGGCGAGTGGAACTCAGTTTTTCCAGCGTTTGAAAATGACCCTCAAGGGATAATTTTACCGATGAGTGGTGACGTTGGTTTGCCAGAGTCGTTTTACATGGAGCAGATTTCTTTTCGTCCCTACATGTATAAAACGTTTACCCGTGACGATGCGATTAATAGCCTCTCTTTGCTCGGCGAAAGAAGATTGGGAGCGCTAGAAGATTCATTGGCAGAGAGTTTCTTAAGTAAAAGAGTGCTACCTAGTCAGCTACGTTTGTTCCACTCAGTATCAGAATTGCACTTTGCTTTTGTGACGCAAAATGTTGATGTCGTGCTATCCAATGTGGATCCTTTGAATGTTCATCTCGCTGAATTATTCAAACAATCTGTGTCTTCCAATATCGCTGAAGATATTCCCATGGTTGCTCATCAGCAGTTTATCGTGGGACATAAGTCGGCACCACTCGTTGAAAATGTGATTGGCACTCTGCAAATGATGTTGCGTGAACGAGCTAGTAGGCAACCGTTAGCAACGTATGATTCGCTATCGCCCGAGACTTATGCATGGCTTAAAGAAAATAAAGTATTGCGGTTGTGTATACCGATGGATGCAGATTTATTTTCTACAGGCGGTAGCGATCGCGAAAGTATATTTGCAAGTTTCACCCACTTAATTGCGCAACGCCTTCACCTCGCTGTTAAGTTTATTCCCATTGAATCTCTAGATGAGATATCAAATGCGCTAGGAAATAATCTTTGTGATGCCTCTTATATCGCGACTGTCGGTGACATTGATCCGCTTAAATTCTCTAAACCGTTCATGCAGTTTCATTTAGATTACATCGCATCTCGTGCATTTGTTGAAGCACAAAATTCTAATGATCAATCCAAGCAAACCATCTTATTGCCCAATATTTTGAGGCAGTCCTTTGGTGTCAACGTACCTGAAGGGATCGCTGTTAGTTTTCAAGATTACAAAACCAGTTTTGAGCAACTCATTAACAACGAAAGTGTAGCAACGCTTTTATGGCGTCCGTTTTTTGAAAAAAATAAAGAGGCGTTAAAAGCTAAGGGAGTTTTGCCTGCGGGGATAGCTGGAGAACATGTCGCTATTCGTATGGTAGCCAATCAGCCTGCTTTAATTGCTCTCGTTAACTCGCTCCTTGTGTCTGAAAACCTTAACGACATGAAAAGCTATGCAGAGTCATTGGCTTTTGCTAAACACAACACCGTGTATTTAGTCTCAGATTTCGATTATAGATTGTTAGTCGCTATAGGTCTTGGCTTTGGCTTGGTCATCATTCTTATGTCTTTTTATATTCAGCGTGTCAGACGCGCCGATGCTGCCCATGAAAATGCCCTCAATATGAGTCGAAAGTTCTTAGCTAATATGTCTCATGAAATTCGCACTCCCATGAATGCCATCGTAGGAATGTCAGAGCTATTGTCTATTGATGATTCTCTTGGCGAGCTCTCGAAAGAGCAGGTGGAAGTCATTCAGCGAAGTAGTCAGCAAATGATGCGCCTGCTTAACGATATTCTTGACAGTTCTAAGATTGAAGCTGGTGAAATCGCGCTTGAATATATTCCAGTGGATGTTAAACGCATGATGGGCGATGTGTTTTTGCAATGGCACACGTTGGCAGAAGAAAAAGGCTTGAAGCTAATTTGTCCCCGCCAATTTGAGGTTTCATCTCATTGGCGCATGGTGGACCCCACGAGGCTCAATCAAGTGCTATCTAACTTGATCACTAATGCCATTAAATTTACCGATGAAGGCGAGGTGTCTCTGGATGTCATTGAGTTAGAAGATGATTACCTATTATTTCGTGTTGAAGATAGCGGTATTGGAATTACTCAAGAAAAACATGTTCAGATCTTCAACCGATTTGAACAAGCAGATACCTCGACAACAAGAAAGTATGGTGGTACCGGTTTAGGACTATCTATTTGCCAATCATTGATTGAGCTAATGGGCGGAAAAATCTCTTTAAAAAGTGAACCTAACAAGGGAAGTACCTTTGAATTTCGCTTGCCTTTAGAGATGACATCTTCGCCACTAGCGGAAGGTTCCGATGTTCATATTTTTAAACCTACAAAACCATTGGTGAGTGATGATGCCTTGCTGAGCGATCAAGCAAGCTCAAGCGTTGAAAAAAGCAACATGGCTGAGTCGGTTGGATGTGTCTTGTTAGTTGATGATATCGATGTTAATCGTTTTGTCTTAAAGATGATCATATCTAAAAATTTGCCCTCGATAGAAGTGTTAGAGGCTGATTCAGTCAGCGCAGCAATAGGTGTTTTAGAGAAACGCACAGTCAATGTGGTGCTGACGGATATCAATATGCCAGAGGCAACGGGTAAAGACCTATTAGACGCTATTAGAAGTGGATCAGTTAATTCTGTATCTCGATCACTACCCGTCGTGGCAGTGACGGGTGATGATAATGACGAATCACTCAAAGCGATGTTTAATGCGGTCATGTATAAGCCAGTCAGCATCGATCAATTAATCAGTATTTTAAATCGACTGGGAGTAATTGAGTCATTTAAAACGATTACTGACGATGCTGTCACACAAAGTGCTCCCTCTTCATTTGTTCAAGAAGAGGGGTTTAAGCAGTTTTTCGTGGATCTTGCAAAGCAAAGTGACAATTCAGATTGGCAGGAGACAGTATTGACACCATGCGTCAGTATTATGGAGCTATTGCTTGATGATATGCGAGTTGCTCTGGCACGGCAAAATATGACGTTAATTCACAATTTGGCACTACATTTTAATACTCTTGGGACACTTATGGGTGATCCTGAAATCAAAGTCATTGCAAGAAGAATGTTGTCAGGTGACGGGCTTTCTACGCAGTTAGTAATGGAGTGTTACTTGGCCTTTGGATTTCGACTGAAAGATCATAAGCGTAGGGTGAACGCGAGTAAAAATCGTTTCGAGAGTTAATGATAAATTCCGCAGAGCCATTGTATACACCGAATGTAACTTACGACTTTTAGCTTTTTTGTAGCATTAATTTTTATAGTGAAGTTTTTCAAAACGATTCAAATCCTTCATTGTGTCTAGACAGCTTGGTCTATACTGATCTTATACATGTCGTGTTAACTGCTATTAGCATTTACAGAGTTTTATTGAAATTGGTAATTTATGACATCCTACATCCGCACGTTTACATTGAATCATCTGCGACACATAACCTTCTGGTTGGTTTTGCTTTTTTCATGGCAAAGTTGGGCTGAAAGTTATGTGCTTGGCGTTGTGCCGCAGCAGTCTGCCAGAAAGCTTGCTCAAGTTTGGGTTCCCATTCTTGCTTATTTGTCTAAAAAAACAGGTGACAGCTACAGTTTTGCCACAGCGACAGATATTCCAACCTTTGAGCAAAGATTACTTGAGGGTGCCTACGACGTTGCTTATATGAATCCATACCATTACGTGGTGTTTGAGGAAGCCTCGGATTATCAAGCTTTTGCAAAACAAGCAGACAAAGAAATTGTCGGGTTAATTGTTGTCGATAAATTAAGTCAACTCGCCGAGTTAGATGACCTCAATAATTTAGACGTTGCGTTTCCATCACCTGCTGCGTTTGCCGCATCGATGCTACCGAGAGCCGAGTTGAAGAGACGTGGCATTACTATCCATCCTCGCTATGTTTTGTCTCATGATTCTGTATATCTAAATGTTGCTAGAGGTTTTTTTCCAGCAGGTGGTGGAATTGGTCGTACCCTGAATAACTTTAATCCTGAATTGAAAGAGAATTTAAGAGTTCTATGGAAGACAAAAGGATATACGCCACATGCATTTGCTGCCAAAGCGAGTATGAATGAGGAGGCAGTCAAGAGATTGCAGCATGCAATGCTTGAGATGCATGATGACCCGGAAGGTGAAATATTATTGAGGGAAATTGGCTTTAAAGCGATTTCAGCCGCGGAAAATTCCGATTGGGATGATGTGCGTGCTTTGCAGCTAAATGCTCTTGATGAGCTGATTCAGCACTAAGTGAGTAAGCTAAGGATTCGCTCTGTGTCTTTAAAATTAAAAACGATTGTTGGTGTTGCCTTAATTGAAGCCGTGCTTCTGTTGTTTCTTGTGACGATGACGGTCAACTACTTACGTGAAACGAACTACGAAGGCATAGAAAAACGCGCTCAAACCACGGTGAAGCTTTTTTCTTCAGCCAGTAAAGATGCTGTCCTGAGTTATGACTTGGCAACCCTAGATTCTCTAATTAGCGAAGTGATGAGCAACCCGGATATTATTTATGCAAGAGCATTGGATCGTCAGGGTAGGACCCTCTCAGCCGCGGGTCAAGCGAGTGTTCTAGCACGTCATTTTGTGGCCGATACTAACGTTGTTGATGTGACAGATAATGTTTTTGATGCTTCCCAAGACGTCATTGCGGATGGGGTTTCATTTGGCCGAGTGGAGATCGGCTTTGATATTCTTAGTTTGAATAAAAAAATCGATGATATTCAGCAGTGGATTCAATTCGTCGCCTTACTTGAAATGGCTTTAGTGGCTTTTTTCTCCTATGTGTTAGGCGCGTATTTAACCTCTCAATTGCGTGAGTTAAATAATTCAGCGAAGGCTATTGCCGAAGGCGATCTTGATGTTAACGTACAAATTCATAGTAATGATGAAGTTGGACAGTTAGCAGCAGCATTTAATCAGATGGTTAAACAGCTGCAAGCCGAAAGCCAAAGGCGTAATGACGCCCAACATGAGCTAAGGGATTTAAATCTATCACTCGAAATGCGAGTCAAAGACCGCACACGTGCTCTGCAACATAAAAATCGTGAATTACTTGATGCGAATATGGAAATCAAGCAGGCGCAAAATAGACTATTTCAATCGGAAAAAATGGCTTCTCTTGGGGTGCTTGCGGCAGGCGTTGCGCATGAAATTAATAACCCCATCGGTTTTATCTCTAGCAACGTTTCAACCTTGAAAGATTATGTCAATACTCTGATGGGCCTAGTCAATTGCTATCGTCGTTTAGAGCAAGCGCCTGACAGTGAGCGCCCTGCAATACAGCAGGAGATTGCAGAATTGCTCAGAGGTGAAGATATACAATTTATTGTCGACGATACTCCAACGCTATTAGAGGAAACTAGTAAAGGTCTTGTTCGCGTGCGGGATATCGTCAAGGGCTTGCGTGAGTTTTCTCACAGTGATCCCCGTCATACCATGGTAAGTTGTGATATCAATGAATTAATTCAATCTACGCTGAATATTGCCAAATCCCAATTTAAATACCATGCGAAAGTCGAGCTTGATCTCCACCCGGTACCACAAATTTTGTGCGACAAAGGAAAAATTGGTCAGGTATTGCTTAATCTTGTTATCAACGCTTCACAGGCGATTGTTGAAAATGGCCTTATTACTATTCGCACAAGAGTGGTAGATCAGTGTCTGGAAATTGATGTTGAAGATAATGGTTCGGGAATTTCTGAGCAGGATCTCAGTAAAATCTTTGATCCTTTTTACACGACGAAGCCTGTCGGAGAGGGCACCGGCTTGGGTTTGGCGATTTGCTTTAATATTGCCCAAGAGCATGGTGGAAGTATTGACGTAAGCAGCGTTGTGGGATCAGGAACGACATTTACTATTAAAATCCCACTAGAGCGTTAGTAACCTTTAGCGACTTATGGTCGTATTAATTTTATTTGGAGAAAATTCATGAAACGTTTTATAACAAGTTTGGCCGCAATAGTTTTTAGCGTATCTGCAGCAGCGGAAATCAAGGTGGGTGACATGGCTCCTAATTTTTCTCTGCCAGGAAGCGATGGTAAAACGTATACGCTCAGCGATTATCGTGATGTGCGCGCAGTAGTGGTGGCTTGGTTTCCCAAGGCTTTTACCAGTGGTTGTACGGTAGAATGTAAATCCTTGGCGGCCAATGGTGACAAGATTCGTCGATATGACGTTGAATATTTTATGGCAAGTACTGATCCATTGGAGAAGAGCATTGCTTTTGCCAAAGATACCGAAGCAG
>Ga0209955_1000444_pt1 | contig 14709 bp, 17 predicted proteins | sample SalPonA_A_H2O_MG_FD_185716 | JGI IMG/M metagenome (GOLD analysis project Ga0209955, IMG submission 185716) | Water microbial communities from South San Francisco under conditions of wetland restoration - Salt Pond MetaG R2A_A_H2O_MG (SPAdes)... | ecosystem: Environmental > Aquatic > Non-marine... | reverse complement strand
ATGCTGGTCAATTTGAACGAACTTTAATTATTGCTGAGAAAAATAGTTATGTAAATTATTTAGAGGGTTGCACTGCGCCCCAATATGACACCAATCAATTACATGCTGCGATTGTTGAGCTAATTGCACTTGAAGATGCTGTAATCAATTATTCAACTGTTCAAAATTGGTATTCAGGAGATGAATTTGGAAGTGGGGGTATTTATAATTTTGTAACTAAAAGAGGATTATGTGCCGGTGCTAATTCCAAAATTTCTTGGACTCAAGTTGAAACAGGTTCTTCAATTACATGGAAATATCCGAGCTGCATCTTAATCGGAAATAACTCACAAGGCGAATTTTATTCTGTTGCATTAACAAATAATTATCAACAGGCGGATACTGGAACAAAAATGACGCACATTGGTCAAAATTCTCGAAGTCGGATCATTTCAAAAGGAATTTCGGCCGGAAAATCGAAAAATAGTTATCGAGGATTTGTTAATGTTACGGCTAAAGCTATCGGTGCAAGAAATTATTCTCAGTGTGATTCATTATTAATTGGAAATTTATCAAATGCAAACACATTTCCATATATCTCTGTCCAAAATTCAACAACAAAAATTGAGCATGAAGCTTCAACATCAAAAATTGGTGAAGAACAAATTTTTTACTTCTTACAACGTGGAATTGGAATAGAGAAAGCAGTTGAATTGATGATAAGTGGATTCTGTCGAGAAATATTTACAAAATTACCTTTAGAGTTTGCTGCTGAAGCAGATAAATTATTAACTTTAAAATTAGAAGGAAGTGTCGGATAATGGATTTAAATTCTCCTCTTTTAGAAGTCAAAGATTTGCAGGTTTCAATCAATGATAATGAAATTTTGAAAAATTTAAATTTAACCATAAATAAAGGTGAAATTCATGCAATTATGGGACCTAATGGGTCTGGTAAGAGTACATTTTCAAAAGTTTTAGCTGGTCATCCAGCTTATTCAGTTTTAAATGGTGATATTTTTTTTAAAGGATCAAGCATCCTAGACTTAGAACCTGAACAACGTTCGCACTTAGGAATATTTTTAGCTTTTCAGTATCCGATTGAAATTCCTGGCGTTAGTAATGAAGATTTTTTACGATTAGCTTATAATTCAAAACAAAAATTTTACAATAAACCTGAAATTGATCCAATTGAATTTTTAGGTGTTATTAATGAAAAATTAGAATTAGTTAATATGTCACCTGTTTTTTTAAGTCGGAATGTGAATGAAGGTTTTTCAGGTGGTGAAAAAAAACGAAATGAAATTCTTCAAATGATACTTCTCGATTCTGAGTTAGCGGTTCTTGATGAAACCGATTCAGGACTTGATATTGATGCTTTAAAGACTATTTCAATGGGAATTAATAATTTTATGAATCCTTCAAAATCAATTTTACTTATTACTCATTATCAACGTTTACTTGATTACATCAAACCTCATTATGTTCATGTAATTCAAGATGGAAGGATTATTAAAACTGGCTCAGCTGATTTAGCTAAAGAACTAGAGAATAAAGGTTATGAATGGTTAAAGTAGAAAATTATAAAGCTTTTTTATAAAATACTCCCCAAACATATGCTAAATTTTTTAAAATAAGAGATGTTCCTGTATATTTTTTAATATTGGGTAATTTACTAAATTGATTAGATTTTATGTACCCAGAGATTTTTTATTCAAATACGTTTACACTTTTAGCGGAAGCAGAAGTTGGAAAACATTTTTACTGGGATCTTGCAGGGTTTTTAGTACATGGTCAAGTTCTTGTAGTTATTTGGTTTGTAGTATTAATTTTATTAATATTTTCATTCTTAGGTACTGCAAATGCTGAACGAATTCCACATGGCTTTCAAAATTTCATGGAAGCTGCAGTTGATTTCGTTACGGACATTGCTAAAGATCAACTAGGTGAAAGTTTTTATAAAGAATGGATTCCATTTATTGGAACATTATTCTTCTTTATTTTTGGCTGTAATTGGGCAGGTGCAATTGTTCCTTGGAAATTAATTGAATTACCAGAAGGTGAATTTGCCGCTCCAACAAATGATATTAATACAACTGTTGCATTAGCACTGTTAACATCATTTGCTTATTTTTATGCAGGTTTAAGTAAAAAAGGTTTCGGATATTTCAAACGTTATATTCAACCTCTTCCACTTCTTCTACCAATTAACATTTTAGAAGATTTTACAAAACCATTATCCCTAAGTTTCCGATTATTTGGAAACGTTTTAGCAGATGAATTAACTATCTCTGTACTGACTTCCCTTGTACCATTGGTAATTCCTTTACCAATCATGTTATTAGGAATTTTTGCAGGTTCAGTCCAGGCGTTAATCTTCTCAACATTAGCTGCTGCGTACATTGTAGAAGCTCTTGAATAACTTTTTTTGCTAATCTCAATTAGATTTTTTAAAAATTATATACATATTTACAACTGAAAATTTATTATGGATTCAATTATTTCTGCTGCTTCTGTTATTGCTGCTGGTTTAGCAATTGGTTTAGCTGCTATTGGCCCTGGTATTGGTCAAGGTAACGCTGCAGGTCAAGCCGTTGAAGGTATCGCACGTCAACCCGAAGCTGAAAACAAGATTCGTGGTACATTATTATTATCTTTAGCTTTCATGGAAGCTTTAACAATTTATGGTCTTGTTGTAGCTTTAGCATTATTATTTGCTAATCCATTCAACGGTTAATAACTAGATTTAAACTTCATATTTAACTGAAGTGAAAATTGTTATTTCAATTAGTAAAGACTTATTAACAAGTCTTTACTAAAAATTCTTAATTCTATAGCAAAACATATAGATTTTATATGATTAATTTTTCAATATTAATTTCAAGTTCAGAAGTTAGTGGACCTGGTGGATTATTTGATATTGATGCAACTTTACCGTTAGTCGCAATTCAATTTTTATTATTAATGGTTATTTTAAATATTATTTTATATAACCCATTACTAACGATTATTGAAGAGCGTAAAGAATATATTCTAACAAACCTGAGTAAAGCGTCAGAAATATTAGCTGAAGCCAATACTTTAACAACGCAGTATGAACAAGAATTAGATAGCGTACGTAAAGAAGCCCAATTAGAAATTACAAACTCACAAAAAATTCACAAAGAAATCTTGGAAGTTGAATTAAATATTTCTCAAAAATATATTGATAATTTATTAGATACTATTACAAAAGATCTTCTTACTAAAAAAGATATTGCTCTCAATAGTTTAGATGAAATTGTTCAATCACTTTGTTCTAACATTGAAACAAGATTAGCAATTTAAATTTTTTGTCAGACGTAATTTTCCTTTTTATAAGTGAATAGTTTAAATAAAAACTCGAAAATATGGAAAATTTTGATCAAATTTTTACATTACTTGCCGAACATGAAGGTATTAGTTTAAATACAGATATTCTAGAAACCGGCTTAATTAACATTCTTGCGTTACTTGCAATTTTAATTTATACTGGTCGAGACTTTTTAGGATCATTATTAGAAGAGCGAAAAACAACCATTGTTAATGGTGTTCAAGATGCAGAAGATCGTCTAAATGAAGCACAAAAACGTTTAGATGAAGCACAAAAACAACTTAATCAAGCTAATTTAGTTATTAGTGAGATTAAAAATGAGACAATTGCAACTAAAAAATTGTTACTTGAATCTGATGCCTTTCAGGCGAAAAAAGATTTAACTGTTCGATTTGAACGTGCGTTAGCGACATTTAGATCGAAAGAACGCCAAATCTTTATAGAAATTAAACAGCAAATTACTACTCTTGTATTGCAACGAACAGTTAGTCGAGCACAAGAGACATTTAAATCTTCAGATCGTGCAACTGCTTTAATTAATGAAACTATTAATAAATTAGAAGGAGATTTATTATGAGTGCCAATCCATTAACAGCAAAAGTCGCAGCTCCATATGCACGTGCATTATTTGATTTCTCTGTTGAGAAAAATATTATGCATCAAATTACAGCAGATTTTCAAAATTTAGATGTCTTTCTTGATGAAGCATCAGAATTAACAGATTATCTAAATAGTCCTGTTGTGAAAGAACAAGCAAAATGTGAGATTCTAGAAAAAACAATAAAATCACAAATTAATACTGAAACATTTAAATTCTTAATGGTTTTAGTTGAACGTGATCGGATTAATCTATTACGTGCGATTATTAATAATTATTTAGAATTAGTGTATCAGACTGCTTCAATTAAAATGATTGAAGTTTCGACTGCATCTAGTTTTACAGATACGCAAAAAGATACATTAATTGAAAAATTAAAAGAATTGACAAGCGCACGTGAAATTCGCTTAGTAATTAATGAAGATCCAACTTTAATAGGTGGATTCTTAATTAAAACAGAGTCAAAAATTATTGATTTTACAATTAAAAATCAATTGCAACAATTAGCTAAACATTTAGACACTGTTTTAGAAATTTAATTCTAAAGAACTTTATTAACTTTTTATATTTCAAAAAAATAATACAATGATAAACATTCGGCCAGACGAAATTAGTAGTATTATCCGTGAACAAATTGAACAATACGATCAGGATGTTAAAGTAGATAATATTGGTACTGTTTTACAAGTTGGTGATGGTATTGCTCGAGTTTATGGACTTGATCAAGCGATGAGTGGCGAACTTTTAGAGTTTGAAGATAAAACAATTGGTATTGCTTTAAACTTAGAAAATGATAATGTAGGTGTTGTATTAATGGGTACTGGCCGTCAAATTCTAGAAGGAAGTACTGTTAAAGCAACGGGTCGTATTGCTCAAATTCCTGTTGGTGAAGCATTCTTAGGACGTGTTGTAAGTGCGTTAGGAGCTCCAATCGATGGTAAAGGAGAAATTGCAAGTACTGATAGTCAATTACTTGAGGCAATGGCACCAGGTATTATTAGTCGTAAATCAGTATGTGAACCATTACAAACAGGTATTACATCAATTGATGCAATGATTCCAATTGGAAGAGGTCAACGTGAATTAATTATTGGTGATCGTCAAACAGGTAAAACTGCAATTGCGATTGACACAATCATTAATCAAAAGACTGAAGATGTTGTTTGTGTATATATTGGTGTTGGTCAAAAAGCTTCAACAATTGCACAAGTTGTAAACATTCTAGAAGAGAAAGGTGCAATGGGTTATACAATTATTGTATCAGCAAGTGCTAATGACCCTGCTACTTTACAGTATATTGCTCCATATGCTGGTGCTGCTCTTGCTGAATACTTCATGTATAAAGGAAAAGCAACATTAGTTATTTATGATGATTTAACTAAACAAGCAATGGCATATCGTCAAATGTCATTATTATTACGCCGTCCTCCAGGACGTGAAGCTTATCCTGGTGATGTATTCTACTTACATTCACGTTTATTAGAACGTGCTGCCAAATTAAGTGATGCTTTAGGTGGTGGTAGTATGACAGCACTTCCAATTATTGAAACGCAAGCTAGTGACGTTTCGGCTTACATTCCTACAAATGTAATTTCAATTACAGACGGACAAATTTTCCTATCAAATGATTTATTTAATTCAGGTGTTCGTCCTGCAATTAACGTTGGTATTTCTGTATCACGAGTAGGTTCAGCAGCTCAAACAAAAGCAATGAAAAAAGTTGCTGGTAAATTAAAATTAGAGTTAGCACAATTTGCTGAATTAGAAGCGTTCTCTCAATTCGCTTCAGATTTAGATGAAGCAACACAAAAACAGTTAGCTCGTGGAACACGCTTACGTGAAGTTTTAAAACAACCACAAAGCGCGCCATTATCTGTAGCTCAACAAGTAGCTTTAATTTATACTGGTATTAACGGTTTCTTAGATGATTTACCTGTTGGTGATGTTAAAAAATACTGTGCTAGTTTAATTTCATATTTAGATTCGTCGAAAAAACAATATACTGAAATTGTTTCATCAACAAATCAATTTACTGATGAAGCTGAAACAGCATTAAAAGAAGCAATTGCTGAATCAAAAGATTTATTCGCTAAGAATAGTTAAAAAATATAATACATTTTATTCTTATTACTAAAATTTAGTAATAAGAATAAAACATAGACTAATGCTTTTTATTTTTACTTTTTAATTGGTGGAATTGTATACTGTTTTACAAGATCACGGAATTCTTCACCTGTAAGAGTTTCTGTATCTAATAACTTTTCAACAATTAAATCAATAATAACACGATTATCTAAGACAATTTTTGTAGCTACCTGTTCACAATGGTTTACAATTTTACATACTTCGACATCAATTCGATCACTAATTGCATCGTCATTTCCACTTACAAAAATTTGTTCATTATTCCCATCTTCAAGTGCAATTGGACCAATACTTGACATACCATAACGAGTTACCATTTGACGAGCAATATTTGTAACTTGTTGTAAATCATTGCTGGCACCGGTTGTAATCTCAGGATCACCAAAAACTACTTTTTCCGCTACACGCCCACCTAATGTAGTAATGATACGACCTAATAATTCTGAACGTGATACTAACATTTGATCCTCTTCAGGTGCAAACCATGTTAAACCTTTAGCACCACCCCGAGGAATTAATGTTACTTTTTCAACTTCATCATGGTTTTCTAATAATGATCCAACAATGGCGTGACCTACTTCATGATACGCAATTAATTTTTTATTTTTCGTATCTTCCATGGCTGAGCCTGCAATACCACCAATAATTCGGTCTGCAGCTTCATTAACTTCGTTTTTACTAATTGTTGTCTTTTTATAGCGTGTAGCTAAAATTGCAGATTCATTTAACAAATTGGCTAAATCAGCACCAGAAAATCCGGGTGTTCTATTAGCTAATTGAACTAATGATACATCTTGGTTTAATGGTTTATTACGCGCATGAACTTTTAATATTCCTAAACGTCCTAAACGATCAGGCAATCCAACTGTAATTTGTCGATCAAAACGACCTGGACGTAATAATGCTGCATCTAGAATATCCACACGGTTTGTAGCGCCAACTACAATAACACCTTTATTTTCTTTAAAACCATCCATTTCTGTTAATAGCTGATTTAAAGTTTGTTCACGTTCATCATTTCCACCACCGATCCCAGCTCCACGCTCACGACCAACGGCATCGATTTCATCAATAAAAACAATACATGGTGTATTTTCAGAAGCTTTCTTAAATAAATCGCGGATTCGAGCTGCACCGATCCCGATAAACATTTCTACGAACTCAGAACCTGCAACACTATAAAATGGAACACTTGCTTCATTTGCAATTGCTTTTGCTAATAAAGTTTTACCAGTTCCTGGAGGCCCTACTAATAAAACACCTTTAGGAATTTTCGCTCCAACTAACGTATATCTCTCCGGTTCCTTTAAAAAAGAAACAATTTCTTCAAACTCTGCTTTTGCTTCATCAATACCGGCAATATCATCAAATGAAATTCCAGTGTCTGGTCTTTGATCAAATCGAGCTGGAGATTTACCTAAACTCATAGGTGAATTTCCCGAATTTTGTGAAAAATTCTCTGAATTTTGGAAAAAGAATATTAGACCACCAATAAAAATCAATGGTAAGATAAGATTACTTGCAATTGTAACGATAAGACTTTTTCGCGGCATTGGATGCGCATCAAAATCAATATTATATTCTTTTAATTTTTGAATAAGTTGAGAGGCACCTACTGGAATTTCTACTCGAATAGATTGAGGACGATTGCCTAATTCTGGACTAGAAGCTAATACCATTGCATTACGGCTATTATCGTATAAGTCAACTTGTTTAATCCATCCTAATTCTAAATATTCTAAGAATCGTCCATATGTCATACGTGAACTAGTAGAATTTGTACTAATTTCTGTTGTTGCCGTATTTGAATTTGTTAGAATATCAGTCACATTTGACATTCGAATCCCAATAAAAATACAAGCGGAAATTAATAATCCAATAAGGACTTTTTTTATTATATTTCGATCCATGTGTTTTTAGTATTAATTTTTATGTAATTTTGTTCTTAACTATATATTAACATACTTAATTATTTGAACCCAACTATTTTTAAAATTTTATTGTTAAAATAGCGTTTTTTCAGTTAATATATAAACTATCAATATCCTTTATATATTTTAGTTGAAAATTTTATGATAAATCGAGGTTCAGTTGTTCGAATTCTTAGAAAAGAATCATATTGGTTTAATCAAACAGGTACTGTTGCGACTGTAGATCAGAGTGGAATTCGATATCCAGTAGTAGTTCGCTTTGAAAATGTAAATTATAGTGGGACTAATACGAATAATTTTGCATTAGATGAGTTAGTTGAAGTAGAATCTGAAAAATAAAAAACTTCTGTTAATAGCAAGTTGAAACTTAATAATATTTTACGATTTAGAAGTAAATCTTGAACTACTATTAAGTTTTAACTATCCTCTAATTTAATAAAACGTTCTTGATTATAACTGAAATAATGTAAAATTCTTTTTTTAATTCATATTATATTAAAACATATTTATACATTAAGGCATAATCCTTAGAAAATTGTATTTCAATTATCTTTATTTATGTACATATCTAATTTAAATTTTGCATTAACTTCAAAAATTGATAGATACTTAATTGATTTAGCGAATATATTGGAATATGTTTTTGTTGAGCTAAATTCTTTAATTTTAAATTTTGTTTTAAATGTTTTTTCAATCCAATTATTAAACTTGCTTTATTTATATCAGTTGTTAAACTAATTTTGATATTAAGTTTAATTAGTGTTTCTTTAATAAAATTACTTGAAATTGAATATGGGTAGATGACTAAATGCTTTGAGGTATTTTTCAATTGATGGTTATTATTAATCTTATTAACATGGTTCCAAGAACCATTTGGAATTAGTGTATTTTTGAAAGAACTTCTTATGGGAAACCTAAACTGAAGATTGGGATTCTGACATTTTATCTCAATTTTCTCTAAGACCGATACTTTACGAATTTGTTCATTCTCAAAGTTATTTCGTAGTAATAGATCAACAGAACGACTTACGTCTTCATGAATAGTCCATGAATTCGAATCATTAATCTCAATTATAAGTTCGAAGGTTGGATAGGATTTTCGTTCTAAAATACTTTTTTGAGTTCCTCGACGTTTTGCTTCTTCATCACTTAACGTAACATATTGAATCCCGCCAATTAACTCTGCTAATGATGGATTTTTAACTAAATTTTCTAAACAATTTCCATGTGTTGTACCTACAAGTTTTACCCCTTTTTCAGCGATTGTTCTAGCTGCTAAAACTTCTAAATCTGTCCCAATTTCATCAATTATAATAACTTGTGGCATATGATTTTCAACAGCTTCAATCATTATCTGATGTTGTAATTCAGTCTTTGAAACCTGCATTCGTCTTGCTCTACCAATTCCAAAATGTGGTATGTCACTATCTCCTGCAATTTCATTTGCGGTATCAATAATGATAACTCGTTGCCCAATTTCATCGGCTAAAACCCTAGCTATTTCACGAATAATAGTAGTTTTACCCACACCCGGTCTACCTAAAATTAAAATTGATTTTTCTGATTCTAACAAATCACGAATCACAGAAATTATTCCAAATACAGCCCGTCCTACCCGACAAGTTAATCCATTAATTAAAAATTGTCTATTTCGAATACAGCTAATTCGATGTAAGGTTCGTTCAATTCCAGCTCGATTTTCGTTACTAAATTTACTAATCCGTTGAGTAATATAATCAATGTCTTGCCACGAAATAATTTTTTGTGATAAATACTCTGGTCCATGATTAAATCTGGCTTCGGGACGACGTCCTAAGTCAATAATAATTTCAATTAGTTCATCTTTAGAGATATGATGATTAAGATATTCTTGAATAAATGACGGTAAATTTTCGATTAAGTCTTCTAAATCATTATTAGTATCCATAATATCAGAGTTTAATAAAAATTTCTAATTCAAAGTTGTTTCAAATAACAATTTGAATTAGATAAAATTGTTAATTAGACATTTCAATTAGAGATTTAAATGTTGAACTATCTAAAATAGCAATTTGAGATAACATTTTACGATTTAAATCAATATTTGATTTTTTAAACTGATTTACTAACTGACTATATGAAATACCATTTAATCTTGAAGTAGCATTAATTCGACTGATCCAAATTTTTCTAAAAATTCGTTTCTTTTGTTTACGACCAACATAAGAATATCTTAATGCCTTCATAACTTGTTGATTGGCAACTCTAAATAATACAGAATGTGCACCACGATATCCACTTGCTAAAGATAAAACCTTTTTGCGACGCTTCCGGGCTACATTTCCACGTTTGACTCTAACCATTGTAATTTATTTAATTATTTTATTAATACGGTAACATTACCTTAATTGCATTTGTGTCACTTTTTTTCACACAAAGAACTTGTGATAATTTACGTTTTTGCTTATTGGATTTTTTCATCAATAAATGACCTTTAAAGGCATGACGACGTAAAAAATTATCGTTTCCAGTAACTTTATATCGTTTTGCCGCAGCTTTACGTGTTTTTAATTTTGGCATAATCTTATGAATATTTAGTTTTATTTATTAAAAATATGATGTTTAAGTAGACTTATTGTTTGAAATTAGCGTTTGAATTTAAGTAATAAATAAAAATAAAAACTAATTAAAATTTACATATTTTATAAGGACTTAGATCGTTTAAAATCGTACGTCAATAGTAAATTAATTCTACTATTTAAAGATTATATTTTAAGTTTTTTTATGGAACTAAGTTGTTAATTCTATCATATTAAATAACTTCTTCCTTGTCAACAAGAAAGATTTAATAAGTTGATGTGACATTTTTATTTATCTTTTCTATTACTTCACTTTCAAAAACCACATAGGCAATCTTGAACCAATGCTTGCATAATTTGGGAAAATTTGTTATAGTTCTTTTACAATACCAAATTAATAGGAAATTTGTGAATAATTATGATTCGGGATATAGCTCAGCTTGGTAGAGCACCTGCTTTGGGAGCAGGGGGTCGTAGGTTCAAATCCTACTATCCCGAGTATGAAATCTTTTCAATTGACTTATAGTAGAACTTGAATAGATCAATTTAAAATGGAAAAATCACTAAAAACTATTGATAGAATTTTATTTATTTTCTATTATTATACTAATCTACTATTAGTAATTTAATTTTAATTCAAAATCGTTTATGAGCTTAGACGAAAAATTTATTCCAATTCGAACTGGTATTTATAATATAGTTGAAAATTTGTTTGAGAAGATTGCCGGTTTATTTGGTTATCCTAATAACCCAGGCATGGCAACAATTTACGAATTGCCAAGTCAAGTATATGCGCGTTCACAATTTTTTGATAGTTTACCAAAACATAAAACGTATTGGCCCCCAATTCAACGTCCAGAAACATGGTTTGAAATGATTTTTGGACCGGCTCCAAAAGTTGATGTTGTTCCTAGATACATTTATGAGAGTAAAGATGAGGGGTTTTACAATTTTTATATTGAAAATTATAAAAATATTTATTTTTTACCGGATTGGCTTTCAGAATTTATTCAAGTAAATTTAAATATATGCTTAGACATTAGTCTGTTAGAAACTATTCGTGAAGTTTTATTTGTTGGGTTAATGATTTATTCTCAAATGGTTGTTCTTAGAATTGCGATTTCTTGGCTTATATATATTAATCCATATACGTTTCCCTGGTGTTATTTAGCTGCGGCAGTTGATTGGACTGAAGATGTTTTACAGGGAATCGTGCCTGCTATTTTAGGAGTTAATATTACTGGAAGTGTATTCCTTGGAGTACTTGGAGTAATTGCAGATAGTTTGAATCATTTAGTATTTACAATGCCATTTTTACCAAGTGAAGCTGAAGAAACAAAGTTATTGATTAATCAGGAAATGAAAGATGTTTTAGTTTTTCATTATTTGCCCGTTCTATGGTATCGACATCCAATTCCAAATGATGTTCGTGAATTTTGGTATTATCAAAGACCAGATATTTTAGAATATATGCAAACAGCTTACAAAGATATTCAAATTCAACTTTTACCTAACATAGTTATTCAAGAATTATCTCAGAAAAATAATCTTGTTAGTCAAATTAGCGAGCTTAATGAATCTTTGTCAACAAATCTTTTATCGTACGAATCGTTAATCTACCAATTTAATTGTTTAATAAACAGTATAAATTAGTAATTTAATTATTTCTAATAACCCCTTTTATTAAATCGTCAGCTGTTGGTGGCTAAAAAAAATTGGATCTTCAGGAATTTTTCAATCCAATAAACTATCAAAATACCGCTTTGATTCAAATTAGAAGAAATATTATCAAATTGTTTAATGAATTAGTTGAAAATGAAATTATCCAGAATGAAGTGAGAATTATGGTAAAAATAAAGACCATTTGATTCAAAATTTAATTCCTTCAGATATAACCTGGTAGATAAAATATATCAAATTTTATTAAATACTTCGAAAAAGTGTTTGAAATTTTGGAAGATTGTAATCCTAGTTGGATGGTGTATTTACCATTTAATTATACCTTAGGATCAAGTACCAAGTGGTTTACTTAGTTAAATCTTCACTTCTGAAGCTAAAATTTGAACTCTTTTTTGCCTTGTTTAGTATAACCTATCCAAAAAAGAGTTAAAGTATAGAGTGTCTATCGAAATAGCCAAACTATTTTACCTTATTCTCTCAAATTAGAGAATAAGATTTGGGGTCGCACCGGCTATTAGTTCCAACAGCTTAGTTTGTGCTATTTTTGACCCAACAATTGTTGAAGTACTCATTATAAATTCCTCTTCTGAAATGAATTTATAAGGAGTTGCTTCTGGAATTTCGGCTGCATTAGCATTAGCCACAGCCGTAAAATTAAAAGTAACTTCCTCGAGTAGTCCCAATGTAAACTCGAGGCCAATTTCTCCAACTTTTCCAACGAACGAAATCTTTGTAACGTTTAGAACACCGAACATTCTATACCTCCTTAGGTTATAGATTAAAAATAAGTTACCCTGGTTTCTTCGGGAACGATTTGTCGATAGGTTTTCGACCCCAACGTTTTCCCAGAACGTAACCTATACTGATTAGAACAACGCGTCCAACTAAACGTCCAGCTCGATACGCAATAGAGTCTTTATTTACCATATTATTGTGCTTTTATGTACAGAATATCATATATAGTCAATTTAAGATCAGTTTGCAAGTTTTAAATTATTTTTCCATTTCTAAAAGTCGTTTAATATTTATAGTTAGTAAATTTCTGACTTGAGGTGTACTATAAGCATAGCTATTAAATGACCCAGCCACTACCCAATGCGCTGCCAGTCTCAATAGAGGAGGCGCACAGCAATCGGTAACGACCAAAGTAATATTTTTTGTAAGTATTATTGTTGAATTGGTAACGTTTATACCATCTTTAACTAATTTTATAGCTCTGCCCCCAGGAAATAGGTAAGTAGCACATGTTGTAATTAAATTTAACATTTTAACCTCCCGTAATAGCGATCAAAATTTTTGCTAATGAAGAATTTCGTAAAGATGACAGACCAATAGCTACACCTATACCAATTGAAATAAGAGTTTTTGGAACGATAAAACAAAGATATTGATTAATGTTAGCATGATATAAAAAAAAACGAATTATTTGTCAAATTAGAAAAGTGGTAGATTTTTTAAAATCTTTACAAAGATTATCACCAGTTCTGGAAAATTTTTCGACTGACAGTTTTCAAAGTAGTTTGATTTTTCCTTATCTAGAAGTAAAGAAGGAAAAATACGGGAAGGTCGAATTAGCAATTGTTGATAAAGTTTATTCTTATAGATATCCTTTTTACTTTCCACATGATTTTTTAACTTATGATGACGTTTATGCGTTAAGAGCAAGGATTTTCTTTCTTTTACCATTTTCGACAATTTGTCTGAAAAAAGAATTTCAAATTCAAGAAGTCTTTGACCAGGTTGGGATCTCTCGTCAAAAAATGACAAGGTTAAGAAAGTCAATAATAGAAAGTTTGATTAGAAGTGAAATTAGTGCAAATAAGATCTTATCACAAATTATTTTAAAACTTATCTGTTCGACAAACAGAAATCTAACATTTTTTAAAACTAGCCGAAAATAAATAGGTTTAAGATTCACATTTACTAATATTAAAAATTAATAATTTTTAAAGTTTAAACAATTATTTTTGAAATAAATTGTTAATATTTTAATTCGATAGTAATCTATTATTCAACTTTATCTTAAAGACTTTTTACAAAGTTACTAATAATAAATTTATGGAAATTTAAAGAGAGTTTGATCCTGGCTCAGGATGAACGCTGGCGAGATGCCTTACACATGCAAGTCGTACGAGAATTTTTAATTCAAGTGGCGGACGGGTGAGTAACACGTAAGAATTTACCTTTAGGAGGGGGACAACAACTGGAAACGGTTGCTAATACCCCATATGCTTTCGAGTGAAATGGAATTTTCCGCCTAAAGAGAAGCTTGCGGCTGATTAGCTTGTTGGTGAGGTAATGGCTTACCAAGGCGACGATCAGTATCTGGTTTGAGAGGATGATCAGACACACTGGAACTGAGACACGGTCCAGACTCCTACGGGAGGCAGCAGTGGGGAATTTTCCGCAATGGGCGAAAGCCTGACGGAGCAATCTCGCGTGAGGGATGACGGCCTATGGGTTGTAA
>Ga0209955_1000443_pt1 | contig 14710 bp, 15 predicted proteins | sample SalPonA_A_H2O_MG_FD_185716 | JGI IMG/M metagenome (GOLD analysis project Ga0209955, IMG submission 185716) | Water microbial communities from South San Francisco under conditions of wetland restoration - Salt Pond MetaG R2A_A_H2O_MG (SPAdes)... | ecosystem: Environmental > Aquatic > Non-marine... | reverse complement strand
TTTTCATTTCTAACAGGAGTTCTAAATTGATAGATTCCAGCTATTTTTTCAATATTGTCTAAGATGTCTTTATATTTGTTTATATCATCATTTTTCACTTTTATAAGCAATGATAAAACTTCATCTTTAGGAGCTTTTAATTCACTCCATCTACACTCTAAACCATCAAAAGATGCTTCATAATTTTTATCAATATCATTAGAAAAAGCTTCATTTTTTCTAATACTTTTATCAATAAATTCTATAGCATTACCTTTTAAAATTGCTTGTCTATAATCTTTTGAAACTTCATATTTTAAAATACTTAAATCTAAGTCATTTTTATACAGGTCTTCAACTAGAAAACTACTTGTTCTTAATTCAATTGAGTAAAGTTCATTTGCTAATTTTTTACAATCGAGTAATACTTTATTTGCTTTTTTTATAAAAGAAGGGGGAACTAAAATAGTAGCACCATCGCCACCAAAAATATAAGGAATATCAACACTTTTGTCAATATTTATAATACCCATAATTGTCATAGAAGCTACAAAGTTTATATCTTTGTAGCTTCCATTTTCAATTAAAGTTGTTGAGTTTTTAACATCACTTGCGATTACATACCAATCTTTAGGAATAATTTTATAATTATCATTATTCATAACATCATTAAAACTTTTAAATACATTCAAATCTTTAAAAAAGTTATCACTCATAATTTTCCTAACCTAATGTCTAAGTTGATATGTTATATCACCTGCTCCTACACCTAAAACTAAACCATCTTCATATGTTTTAACAATTTTATTTTCATCAATTAATTGTATCATCCCAACACTAGTTTTGATACTATTTGCAAAAATTGGATTATATTTTTCAAACTCTTTTGCAAAATCTATTTCAACTTTTTTCTCATTTGCTACAGTCCAAATAGGTAAAATAACTAGCTCATCACAGCCTTCAAAACATGTTTTAAAGCCGTCAAGATTATCAATGGTTCTTGAGTACTTATGAGGTTGCCATATTACTATTTTTTTTGATACATTTTTTAAATTTGAGTATTGCTGTACTGAATTTATTGTTGCTTTTATTTCTGTTGGATGATGAGCATAATCATCTATTACAAGAAATTTTTCACTTGTTTGAACAAAATCAAATCTTTTTTTAATTCCCTTGTAATTAAGGATATTTATTCTAATCTCTTCAATACTAAGTTCATTTAAAGCAGCAATTATTGCTAAAGATGCATCTAAGGCTATGTGTTCACCAAATCCCCACACTTCAAAATATCCATAATCTAATAATTCAAATTTAGTATATGGTTGATTTTCTTTTATTATAAAACTTATATTTTTAATATCTTTTGATGGGTAAAGTTTAAATACATCTTCACTTAAATTTAATTTCTTTAGGTGTTCATCTTCACCATTTATAACTTTTATTTTTGCAAGATTAATAAACTTTTCATAAGCAGCAAAAAATTTTTCATAATCATAATTATAATATTCCATATGCTCAGGTTCAGCATTTGTAACTATAGAACAAAATGGATTTGAAAGTAAGAATGAAGCATCTGATTCATCAGCTTCAAAGGCAACCATATCATTTACATATCTAAAATTAGAATTAAAATCCTTTGAAATAGCCCCTATTATTGCACTACTTTCTAAAATAGAAGCAAGTATAGCTGTTGTTGTTGATTTACCATGAGCTCCTGCTACACAATAGTTTTTCTTATCACCTAAAATAATAGGTAAAGACTCTTTTCTAGATAATGTTCTAATTTTCATTAATCTAGATTGTATTAACTCAGGATTTTCATCTGTAACAGCTGCTGAATAAATTACTAAATCTAAATCTGATGATATATTTTCACTGCTTTGAGGAGTAAAAATTTTTATACCCTCTTCTTGTAAAGCTTGAGTTATAGGTGTAGATTTAATATCAGATCCACTAACTTCATATCCATCATGTTTTAAAAATCTTGCAAGTGCTGAAAGACCAATTCCACCTATTCCAATAAAATGAACTTTCATTAAGCTTCCAGAAGGTGTTTTAAATTTTCATACTCTTTTTTTAGTACAGCTTCATTTAAAGACAAATACTCATCAACATCAAATTTAAAATTAACTATAAAATAACCATGTTCTTCTTGAATATCATTAATATCATGGTTAACTTTAGCTTCATAAAATTCATCTAAAGTCATTTTATTTGATAACACTATAACTAAAACATTTAGAGCTTTTTCAAGAAGTTCATCATCAACTATGTTTGATAATACAAACATAATTTCTTTTGAACCATCAAAATTATCATATGACCATTTTTCAATTCCATGCTCATATAAAGCTCTTACTAATAATAAGTTTTCATCTTTTAAATTAAGTTTTTTATCTTCATTTACAATTTTTTCTATTTTGTTAAATGCTGTTTTTAAAATATTTTGATAAAGATTATTAATCTTTTCTTCTTCTAAATCTAACACTAACATTGAATCCAAAGTTTCATACATCAAAGCTAAGTTATCTTCTTCAATTGCTTTTAGTCTATTTTCTTCCAAATACTTTAAAAAGTCTGGATTAGTTCTAGCTTCTTGTAATTCATCTTTGTTCATTCATAAAATCCTTTAATCTTGTTAATACTTCTCTTGTTTTTGTTGCATTTTCTACAAGGGCAATTCTTACATACCCTTTACCAATTCCATTTCTTCCTAAAAAACTTCCTGGTAAAACTTTAATATTTTTTGCTTTATATAATTCTCTTGTAAATTGAATTTCATCTCCAACTTCTAACCAAATATAAAAAGTCGATTTAGGTGGTTCTACCCCTAAAATCTCTTTAGCAATTTCAAAATTTTCTTTATAAATTGCTCTAAATTCATCTACATGTTTTTGGTCATTCCAAGCAACAGCTGCTGCTTGTTGTAAAGGTACAGGACTAGCACAACCAACATAAGTTCTATATTTCATATATGCTTTTAATAACTTAGCATCTCCTGCAATAATACCACTTCTAAGACCTGGAGCACTACTTCTTTTTGAAATAGAATTCATAGCAATTACATTTTTAAAATCACTGTTTCCAGCTTTAATTGAAGCTTCTAAAATAGAAATAGGTTTATCATTTTCATCAAAATATATTTCTGAGTAACATTCATCATTTACTAAAACAAAATCATATTCTAAAGCTTTTTTAACCCATAAAGCTAAATCATCAATAGTAATATCAGCTGAAGTGGGATTATTAGGATAATTTAAAATCACTAAATCACATCTTTTCATTTCATCTTCAGTTAAACTAGGTTGAAAATCATTCTCTTTAGTTAAATCAATATGAATTACCTCAGCTCTACTAGCAATAGCAGCACCTTCATAAATTTGATAAAAAGGATTAGTATAAGCCATAACTGGATTTTTTTTATCAAATAAAACAAATTGAGGGAAGTTAAATAATACTTCTCTAGTACCAAATGTAGGGATAATTTGTTCTAAAGTTACTTCTACATTAAATCTGTTTTTTATAAAGTTTTTCATTGCTTGTTTTAATACAGGTTCTCCCGCACTTGCAGGATATTTTTGAAGTAAAGCTGTATTTTCTTTTAAAGCGTCTTGAATAAACTGTGGAGTTTGAAACTTTGGTTCACCTATAGTTAAAGCTGATGCCTCATACTCACTATTAGGTACAACATCAGCTAATACTTCTGCTAATTTTTCAAATGGATATTTTTCAAAATTCATTAAATTTTATTCCTTGTCATCTTCTTCTGAAATTGGTATTAATAGTTGATTATTTTTATTTTTATCAAATGATAATAAATCTGAATTTGTGTATAAAAACTTAAATGAATACCTATCTTCAAACATATCTTTTTTTAAAGGCATTATTTGTAATAGATTTTCTTCTTTAGCAACTGCCCTTATAGGATTAGCTCCGTTTGAAACTATTTCTAGTTTTTCATTAAAGATTTTTGCTAAGTTCTCAAAGTGACCTAGTAGTTCTGATTTATCTTTTACACTTCCAATTGGGTCTAAATCAAATATTTTAATTTTAGTTTTTATTTGACTTGATACATCAAAAATCATTGGAGAAATTTGTTCATATGAATTAGTATCATTTAAAACAACAATTGTTTGTTTTACTGATTTTAGATTTTCTAAACCTATTTTAAAAATAGGTACTTTCATATTAATTACTCTTGAAATTCTCTTTTTATCTTTGAACATAACTTGAGTTAACATTATCATTCCAATGTCAAACTTTCTAAAGTCTTCTTTAATATTTTTCTTAAATCCAATATTTGCATAATCTATAACTAACTTAATACTAGGATGATGTCTTAACTCATCTTTTATGTAAGTCATAATATCAACTGTTGTAGGTCTAGTAACCTTTACAATTAGTTGATTGTTTTTTAATCTTTGATTTAAAAACTTTGCTTCTTGAATGGCTTTTTTTACACTATCAAATGTTTCTAAATATAAATCTAAATGTAGATATAAATTATGTCCAAATGGCATAGGGAATTGACCTTGAGTTTTACCGATTGCATTATAAACTTGCATTAAAACTTTTGGATTTCCTATTACTAAAATAATATCATTTGGTTTGATTACAAAAGAGGGTTTTATATTTACCATTTTTTGATTTCTATATAAACCAAATATTTTCCACTCTTTTTGTTCAATTGAACCTATATATCTATAAGCATATGAACTACCAAATGGAACTCTAATCTCCATAATTTCACCCTGTTTTAAACCAATATTTTGGGCAACAACGGGAACATTTGGAAGTTTTTCAACCATACCATTTGCTAAAACTTCAATACCTTTATAAACATTAACATGCTCATCATCTACTTTAATACCCCAGTAATCCAAGATATTCATTTGAAGATTTTTTTTATGTTCTCTTATATTTTTAATAACATTAAGCATTTCATCTTTTGTATTAAGAGCCATTAACACTTCAGTGTGAATATTTTTATCTAAAACCATTGCTAGTTTTGATTTTGAAGTTGGGTCAAATTTATAAAAAGTAAAATTTGATGGTTTTTGTACTGGTAAGATTACATCATTTAAATATATAATATCGTAAGAATTTTCACCTGTATTGGCTTCAACAATTCTTTCCATTAATCTTTTGGCAACAATACCATCTAATATAATTAGTATTTTTTTCATCGGAATATTATATCTTAAATTCTTTAATAGAAGTTTTGAATGAATTTGTTATCAAGATAGTTTAGATATAATTGCGAAAATTAGATTTGTAAGGTATTATTTTTTCATGGAATTTAAAATTGATGGTAAATCAGGTGGAGCTAGAGCCTGTACTATTAAAACTGCTCATTCAACAATAACAACTCCTGTTTTTATGCCAGTTGGAACACAAGGAACTGTAAAAGCACTTGATGCAAATGACATGCTAAGCATGGGTGCAAAAATCATTTTAGGAAATACTTACCACTTATATTTAAGACCTGGAAGTAAATTAGTCAAAAAGTTTGGAGGTCTTCATGGCTTTTCGAAATTTCCCAATTCATTTTTAACAGACTCAGGTGGATTTCAAGCTTTTTCTTTAGGAGAAAACTCAAAACCCGATGAAAATGGAATTATGTTTAAATCACATATTGATGGAAGTAAACACTACTTTACACCTCAAAGTGTTTTAGATACTCAATATGATTTAGGTAGCGATATAATGATGATTTTAGATGATTTAGTTGCTTTACCAAATACCGATGAAAGAATAATGACTTCTATTGAAAGAACTACAAAATGGGCAAAAGAAGCCATTGAATATCATAAAGAGCAAAAAGCAAAAGGTATAGGAACTAATCAAAATATCTTTGCAATTATTCAAGGTGGAACAAGTAAGAAATATAGAGAGATTTCAGCTAAACAACTATGTGCCTTAGAAGATTATGATGGTTTTGCAATTGGTGGACTTAGTGTTGGTGAGCCAAATCAAGATATGTATGATACGGTTGAATGGACAACTCAATTTATGCCTGAAGATAAACCTAGATATCTTATGGGAGTTGGTACACCTGAGGATTTAATTGAAAACATCGAAAGAGGTGTTGATATGTTTGATTGTGTAATGCCAACTAGAAATGCCAGAAATGGTGGATTATTTACATCATTTGGAAAAGTACAAATTAAAAATGCTAAATATAAAGAAGACCCAAATCCAATAGATCCTGAGTGTGATTGCTATACTTGTCAAAACTTTACAAGAGCATACATTAATCACTTATTAAGAGCTGGTGAAATCACTTATTATAAGTTAGCATCAATTCATAACTTACATTATTATCTAAGTCTTATGAAACAAGCTAGAGAAGCTATTTTAAATGATAACTGGACTGAATTTAAAAAAGAGTTTTACGAAAAAAGAAGTAAATAGTTTATAACTATTTTTCAGCTTCTTTTTGAAGCTTTAATATTGCTCTTTTTAAATCATCATTTTCATCATGAAGTTTTTCATTTTCTGTTCTTAAAGTGTGAATAGTTCTACTGTATGTTTCCATTTCTTTATTTTTTGAAGCTATTATATTTTGATACTTTTTATCTATAGTTGCTAATTGTTCTTCAAAACTTATAATTTGTCTATTTTTAATAATTAGCTTTTCTTTTAAAATCTCTGTATCTTTTTTTAAAGACTTTAAATATGTCTCATATTGTTCTAATCTTAGAGTCATATTAGCTATTGTTTTTTTATTTTTTAAATCATTACTATTAGCTTCTCTAATTTTTTCAATTACTTTTTTATTGAACTCTTTTTTTTCTAAAGTTTCATTTGTTACGGAAAAACCAATAACCATGTGTTTTTTGTTTTTTTCATCAATAGTAAAATATGCATTTTTTAAAAAAAACTCTTCATTATTTTTATTTAAAAACCTATTGCTATATTTTACTATTTCACTTTTAGAAAGAGATTCTTTTAATTCTTTTAAAAATATATTTGACCTACTACCTTCTAAAATATCATCTAAATTTAGTTTTAATAACTCTTCTTCTTTATATCCAGATTTCTTTATGAAAGTTTCATTTACACTTAAAATATTAAAATCATTATCAAACTCAATTACCATTGCAACATTGTTTATTGCATCAATATAGTTTTGAAGTTCTTGAGTTCTTTCTAATACTTTTTCTTCAAGATTTATATTCGCTTCTAAAAGTTTTTCATCTTTATCATTAAGCTTTAATATTAAATCATCATACTTCTTTTTAATATTTCCAAACTGTTCTAAAGATTGTTCTAATAACTTAATTTTTCTATTAAGTTTTTTATTTTCTTTTTGAAAATCAATATTTTCTTGAGTTGCTACCATTAACTTTCACCATAAGCTATGTCAATTCCACATCTTAATGTTCTTAAATAATCTAAAGCTTCATCAACATGGGCTTTATTTATAATTGAACCATGTTGGGGCAAAATTGCATCTATTTCTTTGTTTTCAATTTTTTGAACATATCCTTTTGCTGCTCTATTAGATGCCATATAATCAATATGAAAAAGATTCATATTATTGATATGCTCTTCAAAATCACTTACTACTAACTCCCAATTTATATCAAGGGCAGCCCAAATATCGCCAGAGAAAACAAACTTTGAACTTAAGCAATAAGTAGTAAATGCTCCAGGGAAATGTAGAAATGGAGCTTCTACAAACTCTATTTTTCTACCATTTTCAAATGTATATACAGGATTTTGATTAATACTATAATATTGATAATCTTCAATTCCATAATGGGGTAATAAAACATTTGTTCTATCACTCGAATAAATTATGATATCACTTTTTAGAGTAAGCCAATCAACCATTGAAGCTGCAACATCAGGGTCTTGATGACATAAAATCAAACCTTTTATGTTTTCTAGTGGAACAATTTCTAAAGCTCTTTGTTTAACTTCATCAAAAAATGCCCTACTTCCTGGGTCAATTATAATAGCTTCATTTCCAGCTTTAATAAGATATACATTACATCTAAATGCAGTTTCATTATCTATTCCTAACCAGTAAATTTCGTAATCATCTTCTTTAAAAAGTGGTGTGATTACTTCTAAGTCTATTTCACTTCCAATATAATTATCAATCATACTTCCCATGGTATTTCCCTAATTTTATATTATTAATACATTGTAACATAATTCTAATTTAAAGGCTAACAAAACAGTTTTTGGCTACAATGTCAAAAAATTAAGCTTAAGGAATATCATGACAGTAGATGATAAACTAATCGAAAAACTTGCAAAGCTTTCAAGTTTAGAAATAAGTGATGAAAAAAAAGAGTCTTTAAAAGCAGAATTAGGAGACATTATTAATTTTGTTGAAAATCTAAATGAAATTGATGTTTCAAATATTGAAGCTACATTTAGTACTATTGAAGGTGGAACACCTTTAAGAGAAGATGAGCCTGTTCAAGATTTAGAAAGAGCAAAAGCTATATTAGCAAATGCACCAAAATCTGAAGATGGATACTTTATAGTTCCAAAAATTATTGAGTAGAGATTTTAATTATGACTATTTATGGAATTAAAACTTGTAGTACAGTAAATAAAGCAAAAAAGTTTTTAAAAGACAATGGATATGAGTTTGAATTTGTTGACTTAAAAACTACAAAACCTAGCGAAATTGAAATTAAATCATGGGTAGAAAAAGTTGGAATTGATGTATTATTTAATTCAAGAAGTACAACTTATAGAGAATTAAAACTAAAAGAACTAAACCTTGATGATAATGGAAAATTAGAATGGCTATGTAAAGAGCCAATTCTTTTAAAAAGACCTGTGGTAACTTTTGATGATAAAGTTGTTGTAGGATTTAAAGAAGAAAACTACAGAGAAATCTTTTCTAAATAAAAAGAGTTTAAAACTCTTTTTATCTTATTTAACTTATATAATTAAATCTTTTCTAGCCTCTTTTAAAGTATCAGCTATCATAAATGATAACTCTAGTGCTTGGTCAGCATTTAATCTTGGGTCACATTGAGTGTGATATCTACTTGATAATCCCTCTTGAGTAATAGAAGAAGAACAAGAACCTGTACACTCAGTTACATTTTGTCCAGTCATTTCTAAGTGAATACCACCTGCATATGTACCTTCTGATTTATGAATTTTAAAGAACTGTCTTACTTCTGATAAAATTGCTTCAAAATCTCTAGTTTTATAACCATTTTCAGCTTTGATAGTATTTCCATGCATAGGGTCACTTGACCATAATACATTTTTACCCTCTTTTTTAACTTTTGCTAAAAGTTTAGGGAAATGATCAGCTATTTTATTTGCACCCATTCTAACTATTAAGTTTAATCTTCCAGCTTCATTTTCAGGATTTAATTTATCAATTAATTGAATTAATTCATCCTCTTTCATAGTTGGACCAACTTTACAACCAATTGGATTTTTAATTCCTCTAAAATACTCAATATGCGCATCTTTTAAATCTCTAGTTCTATCACCAATCCATAACATATGAGCAGCACAGTTAAACCAGTCACCTGTTATTGAATCTTTTCTAGTTAAAGCTTCTTCATAATTTAAAAGTAAAGCTTCATGTGAAGTATATAAAGTTGTTTGATTTAACTGAGCTGTATTCTCACTTGTAATTCCACAAGACTCCATAAATTTTAAAGATTGAGAAATTTTATCTGCTAAATCTTCATACATTTCACCTAAAGTATTATCTTTTACAAAGTCTAAGTTCCATGAATGAACTTGATTTAAATCAGCAAATCCACCTCTTGCAAATGCTCTTAAAAGGTTTAATGTTGCTGCACTTTGGTTATATGCTTTTAAAAGTTTTTTAGGTTTTGGTCTTCTTGATTTTTCATCAAAACCAATTTCATTAATAATATCACCTCTATATGAAGGTAATGCTATTCCATTTATCTCTTCAAAATCAGCACTTCTTGGTTTTGCAAATTGTCCTGCAATTCTTCCTACTTTTACAACAGGACAACCACCTGAAAATGTTAATACAACTGCCATTTGCATCATTACTTTAAATAAATCTTTAATATTTCCAGCATTAAATGCATCGAATGATTCAGCACAATCTCCACCTTGAAGTAGAAATGCTTTACCATTTACAACATCTGCTAAATCTTTTTTAAGATTTATAGCTTCTCCTGCAAAAATTAAAGGAGGATATGAAGCTAACTCTTTTTCAACTTTTAATAACTTCTCAACATCATTATAAGTTGGTTGTTGCTTAATTGGGAAATCTCTCCAGCTATCAGGACTCCACTTTTTCATCTTTTTACCTTTTTATTTTCTTTAATTTTAGCTAAATATTCTTAACTGAAATCTTTACTTGTGTTATTAAATTGTAACTATTATTTAACTAACTTAGATAATAGTTCTTTAAAAGATACTTTAAATGCATCTAATCCATCTGTTAAAAGTTTTGTATAAACCTCATCCATATTTACACCTTTTTCTTTCAGTGTTTCAAAATATTCATCACACTCATCATTTGAAGGAATTGTTGATTGTTCTTTCACACCATCTACAACCCACTCCTCAATAGTTCCTAAAGGTGCCGTATTTACTGAGTTTGGATAAATTAAATTATCAACATAATAACTTGGTGTTAACTCATTTCCTTTAACTCCAGTACTTGCAAAAAGTGTTCTAATATTTTCATTATTAAACTTATTTATTTCATGGTAACATTTAGTTGCGTTCATAATTCCTAACTTAGATTTTTCTAAACCTTTATTAGCAAAATCACTATCGCATAATCTATCAAATCTAGATACAAAAACAGAAATTACAGCTTTTATATTTTTATTTGATTCTTTAATTCCTTCATCTAAAGCTTGAGCACATTTAATAGCTTGAGTAGGTGAAAAAATTAAAGTAGCGTTTACATGAATACCCCTTGAAGTAAGTTCTCTCATAGCTATATAACCAGCTTCAGTAGCAGGTACTTTAATCATTACATTATCAGAACTAATTGTATTGTGAAGTCTAATTCCTTCTTCAATAGTACCAGCTGCATCATCACATAATAATGGATCAACTTCAATAGAAATAAATCCATCATCTACATTTTGCTTATGTAAATCAGCCATTAAAGTTGCAGCTCTTTTAATATCAGTTATTGCTAACTCTTCATAAATTGTTTTTGAATTATTTGCTTGAAGCATATCAAGTTGTTGTTTATATGCCATAGACGTAGAAATTGAAGATTCAAAAATTGCTGGGTTTGAAGTAGCACCATGAATAATCTCTTCACTTAAAATCTCTTTGAATCTATTTTCTAAAAAATCTCTTTCTATAAAATCACACCAAAGTGAAAAATTTATATCTTCTTTTAAACTCACAATAATCTCCTTAAATTTCTTTTAATATTTGTGTTAAATCTTTTGTATCTACTATGATATTTGCTTCTTTTTTCAGTACTTCTTTTGCACAAAAAGCAACTCTTTTATCAGCAAATGGGAACATTGATACATCATTTGCTCCATCACCTGCTACTAAAGTATTTTCTTTAGTAACACCAAGCATAGCTTGAACTCTTTGAATCATATCACCTTTAGAAAATCCAAACATCATATCTCCACCAACAAGTCCTGTTAAAATTCCATCTTTTTCATGTAAGATATTTGAAAAATCTGCATCTAAACCTAACTTATCTTTTGCAGGAGATGTTCCTATTCTAAAACCACCAGAAAAACAAATTACTTTATAACCATTCTCTTTTAGTTTAGCAACTGTTTCATATGCTCCAGGCATTAGAGGTAAATCTTGACAAATTTCTACTGCTTTTGAATATTCTAGTCCTTTTAGTAAAGACACCCTTTCGATTAATGACTCAAAAAAATCTAATCTTCCAGCCATTGCTTCTTCAGTTATGCTTGCAACTTTTTCTTCTAAACCTAATGGCTTTGCTAAAAAGTCTATTGTTTCACCATCCATTAATGTCGAATCAAAATCAAATACCGCTAATTTCATCAATTTTCCCTAATTTTAGTCTTAAAAGGATATAATTTTATCTAAAAATTACTAAAAACTATTAAAAGGAAAATTTTTGATATTTGAAACTTTATTTCAAAAATTACAAGAGGATAAGTTCTTAACATTAGAAACTACACCTCAGCATGAACCATCAATGCATAATATCATTGAAAAAATAAGAAAATTTAATTTAGACAAAAAAGTTGATGGTTTTTCTACAACGGATAATCCTCTAGCAAAACTAAAATACAATGCACTTTTTGGAGCCTTAAAACTTCAACAAGAGTTTGGTAAACCTGTTATTGCAACTATGAGTATGAGAGATAGAAATAAGATTGCATTACAATCTGATCTAATGGGTGCAAATGATTTTGATGTTAGAGCTATTTTAACTCTAACAGGAGATCCTGCTAAAATGAGTGATCAACCTCACACAAAAGGTGTATTTGAAGCAAATTCACTTATGCTTTTAAAAATGATTAAATCATTTAATTATGGAATGGATTTTGCAGGTCGACCTTTTAAAATCGAACCAAAACAAATTTATCCATTTGCAGTTGTAAATTCATATGCTAAAAACTTTTCAACTTTAGAAAGAAAAATGCATCAAAAAATTCAAAATGGTGCTATAGGAATTGTTTCTCAACCTGTTTTTGATGTTGATAATGCAAAAAAATTACTAGAATCTTTTAACAACGCAAAAACAGATGTAGCAAATATGAAGCAAAAATCACAATTGATTTTTGGTGTATTCCCTATTACAAAACTAAGAACTGCACTATTTTTATCAGCTCAAGTACCAGGAATTCATGTACCTCAAAACTGGATTGATAAACTTGAAGCAGCCCATGCTATTTCTGAAGAAGAAGAGCACAAAGTTGGAATGCAACTTAGTAAAGATTTATTTAATGAATTAAATAAATTCCACCCTAAAGTTCACTTAATGACTGCAAATAAATATGACGTTGCAGATGAAATACTTTCATAAAAGACACTAAATGAAATTAGCTTGTATAGACATAGGTCTAAAAAGAATAGGTGTAGCTATTTGCTTAAATGGTTCAATAGTTACACCACAAGCAGCAATACTTAGAAAAAATAGAAATCAAGCTTCAAATGATGTAAACATATTTTTAAAAGAGTGGGAAATTGACAAACTTATTATTGGATACCCAAGTGCAAGTGAAGATATGCAAAAAAGAATCAAACATTTTACAAATTTACTTGACTTAAAGATACCATTTGAATACTGTGAAGAGAATATGAGTTCAATTGAAGCGGAAGATTTAATCAAAGGTGATATAAAATACAAAAGGGATGGAAGAGTTGATTCCATTGCCGCAAAAATTATATTAGAAAGATATATTTCAAAAAATAAATAAAAGGTATTTTATATGCAAACAAATATTTTAGGAACTAATTTAGAAGTATGTTGTACTTCACCAATGACAGGATATTTTAGAGATGGTTTATGTAGAACTACACCTGATGATAGTGGAACACATACAGTATGTGCAATCGTAACTGATGAATTTTTAGAGTTCTCAAAATCCCGTGGAAATGATTTAACTACACCAATGCCATATTATGGTTTTCCAGGTTTAAAAGATGGAGACAAGTGGTGTTTATGTGCTTTAAGATGGAAAGAAGCCTATGATGCAGGTTGCGCACCACAGATTTTGGCTAAATCAACTTCAAGTGCAACTTTAAAATTAATGCCAAAAGAGATTTTATTAGAATTTGCTATTGATAATTTAGATACGATAGAATAATTTAATCTTTATATTCTAATCTGATTTTATCAAACTCATCGAAGTTTTCAAAAAATAAATCTATAAGTTTAGGGTCAAAGTGTTTTCCACTTTGTTCCTTAAATAGTTTAAAAATATCATCCAATTCCCAAGCTTTCTTATAACATCTTTCACTACCTAAAGCATCAAATACATCGGCAACAGCTGTTATTCTTCCAAAGATATGAATCTCTTCACCCTTTAAACCTCTAGGATAACCAGAACCATCCCATTTTTCATGGTGTTCATGGGCTACAATTGAAGCTGCTTTTAAAATAGGTTTATCAGAACTTTTAAGCATGTTAAAGCCTAATTCAGCATGGGTTTTCATTATTTCAAACTCTTGGGGAGTTAATTTTCCTGGTTTTTTTAAAATACCATCTTCAATTCCTACTTTTCCAATATCATGCATTGGTGAAGCAAATTTTAGAAGTTCTGCATCTTCTTGAGAAAGACCATACTTTAAAGCTAAAAGTTCTGAATACTTAGCAACTCTTTTTACATGGTTACCTGTTTCTTTACTTCTTGTTTCACCTATTTCGCCCATTCTGTATATAATATCTTTTTGAGTTTCAACAATTTCTTGCTCTGCTTTTATTACATTAGTAATATTTGTTGCATAAACTAAAATCAAATCTAAATCTAGTTCATAAATAATTTCAAATAAATAGATATTATTTTCATCAAATTTGTATTGTATCTCTGTAGTATTTTTATTTTTTTTCAAAGTATCTAAGTCAAATAAAGATTGAAAATATTTTGTAATTTCTTCATTTTTAAACTTATTAAAAATTTCAAAAGATGCATCATTTTGATAAATAAATTTAAACTCTTTATCTAAAACAAAAACAGGTTGAGGGTTGTATTTTGGTAAAGAATAAAAAAAACTATTTTGTTTTTTTATCTCTTTATTGATTCCCAAAAGTTCATAAAAATAACATTTTTGAAAAAATGCATTT
>Ga0209955_1000440_pt1 | contig 14809 bp, 10 predicted proteins | sample SalPonA_A_H2O_MG_FD_185716 | JGI IMG/M metagenome (GOLD analysis project Ga0209955, IMG submission 185716) | Water microbial communities from South San Francisco under conditions of wetland restoration - Salt Pond MetaG R2A_A_H2O_MG (SPAdes)... | ecosystem: Environmental > Aquatic > Non-marine... | reverse complement strand
CTGTTAGAGACTTTTTCTAAAAGCTCATAGGGTAAATGCGCCCAGCGGGCTGTCATAAAGTCGATGGTTTCCACTGCACGGAGTGATATTACCCACTCATAGCGACGACCGTCCCCAACAACACCAACGGATTTAACCGGTAAAAATACAGCAAAGGCCTGTGAAGTTTTGTGATACCAATCCGCTGCGTGGAGCTCTTCCAAGAAAATGTGATCCGCTTCGCGCAAAATGTCAGCATACTCTTTTTTGACTTCACCCAAAATTCTCACCCCTAGACCCGGGCCTGGGAATGGGTGGCGGTAGACCATATCAAATGGCAGTCCAAGCTCTAAGCCAATTTTGCGTACTTCATCCTTAAATAATTCACGCAATGGCTCTACTAGTGAAAAGGCCATATCTTCGGGTAAACCACCCACGTTGTGGTGTGATTTAATCACGTGTGCTTTGCCAGTTTTCGCGGCTGCAGACTCAATAACATCGGGGTAAATAGTACCCTGTGCCAACCAACGAACGTCCTTTAATTTTGCAGCTTCGCTATCAAACACGTCGATAAAAGTGTTACCAATAACTTTGCGCTTTCCTTTAGCTTGGCAGCTTCGCTATCAAACACGTCGATAAAGGTATTACCAATAACTTTGCGCTTTGCCTCTGGATCACTGACGCCTTCAAGGCGCTTCAAGAACAAGCCTTCTGCATTGGCACGGATGACTTTAACGCCCATGTTCTTAGCGAACATATCCATCACCATGTCGCCTTCGTTCTTGCGCAAAAGGCCGTTGTCGACAAATACACACGTCAACTGATCACCGATGGCTCGGTGCAACAAGGCCGCAACAACTGAAGAATCAACACCACCAGACAAACCGAGCAGGACTTTATCACCACCCACCTGTTCACGGACTTTATCAATTTGGTCTTCAATAATATTCGCGGCGGTCCAAAGTGCTTCACAACCGCAAATATTGAGTACGAAATGCTCGTAAATTCTTTGACCTTGCAGGGTATGGGTAACTTCTGGGTGAAATTGAACACCGTAGAAGCGACGATCTTCGCACGCCATAGCAGCAATCGGACAAGAGGGAGTCGAAGCTGTTAATGTAAAGCCTGCAGGCATGGTCGTCACTTTATCACCGTGGCTCATCCATACATCTAGCAGAGCAGCACCATTGCCATCAACGTGGTCTTTAATATCGTTGAACAAGGCAGTAGCTGCTTCGACTTTAACCTGAGCATAACCAAATTCGCGGACATTCGAACCCTGAACCACCCCGCCGAGCTGGTCGGTCATGGTCTGCATACCGTAGCATATACCCAATACAGGCACGCCCAATTCGAACACACATTGAGGCGCGCGCGGAGAATCGGCTTCGTGCACGGACTCTGGACCACCCGCCAAAATAATACCACTGGGATTGTATTCGCGAATTTCCTCTTCGCTCATATCAAAAGCGCGGATTTCGCTGTAGACCCCTATTTCACGAACTCGACGGGCAATAAGCTGGGTATATTGAGAACCAAAGTCCAGAATGAGAATTTTGTGGGCATGGATATCTTGCATTGTCATATTCCTAGCGGCCACCTACGGGATAGTTGGGAGCTTCTTTTGTAATTTGAACATCGTGTACATGGCTCTCATTCATACCCGCTGAAGTGACTCGGCTGAATTGAGGTACGGTACGCATAATTTCAATGGTTGTGCTGCCGGTATATCCCATGGCTGAGCGGACACCACCCATCATTTGATGAACAATGGCGGATAGTGAACCTTTGTAGGGCACGCGACCTTCAATGCCTTCTGGCACTAGTTTTTCTGCACCCTTGCTGGCATCTTGGAAGTAGCGATCTGAAGAACCTGAGGTACGAGCCATAGCACCTAACGACCCCATACCGCGGTAAGACTTATAAGTACGGCCTTGGTACAATTCAACTTCACCTGGTGCTTCTTCAGTACCCGCAAACATTGAGCCCATCATAATGCAATGTGCACCTGCCACAATGGCCTTTGCCAAATCGCCTGAGTAGCGAATACCACCGTCTGCAATAACGGCAACATCGGTACCTTTCAAGGCTTCAGCAACATTAGCGATTGCAGAAATCTGCGGCACACCAATACCTGTAACAATACGAGTAGTACAGATAGAACCGGGACCGATACCTACTTTAACTGCATCGGCACCAGCTTCGGCCAACGCCAAGGCTGCTTCACCCGTAGCAATGTTGCCACCTATAACATCAACTTGTGGATGGGCTTGTTTAATCTTGCGAACTCGATCGATAACGTTCTTTGAGTGACCGTGCGCTGTATCTACCACCAATAACGTTCTTTGAGTGACCGTGAGCTGTATCTACCACCAACACGTCAACCCCAGCTTCAACCAGTGCTTTAACGCGATCATCGGTGTCGGGGCCAGTGCCAACAGAAGCACCTACTCTTAAGTGTCCCTCAGCATCTTTGGCAGCCATAGGGAAGGTTTCAGCTTTATTGATATCGGTGACCGTAATCAAACCACGCAGCTTAAATTCGTCGTCAACCACCAGCACTTTTTCAATGCGGTAGCGGTGAAGAATTTCACGCACTATTTCTTGGCTAGTACCCTCTTTAACCGTCACTAAACGATCTTTAGGTGTCATGATGGATGCCACACTGGCATCCATGGAGGGCTCAAAGCGGACATCGCGACTAGTGACGATACCCACCAAGTCACCATTTTCAAGAACGGGGACTCCCGAGATATTATGTTTACGGCGCAATTCAACAAGATCGCTAATGGCGGCGTCCGAATTAATAGTGATAGGATCACGGACAACGCCACTTTCAAACTTTTTAACCTTGCGAACTTCTGCCGCTTGTTGCTCAATGGTCATCGATTTGTGGATAATACCGATACCACCCTCTTGCGCCAAAGCGATGGCTAAACGAGCTTCAGTCACTGTATCCATTGCTGCAGATACAACAGGGATATTAAGATGAATATTGCGCGTCAATTTTGTTTTCAGTGAGACGTCTTTCGCGGTAACCTCTGAGTAAGAAGGAATTAGCAGGACATCGTCAAAAGTCAGTGCTTCTTGAGCTATTCGCAGCATAGTAGGCGAAACCTCGTTTTTGGTGAGTATAAACCGTATATTATAACATCCTAAAGGCACAAAAGAATACAGTGAAAGACAACGATTCCCACCTGATACCCAAACATATTTTACGCCAACCGAAGACCATGGCTCCGTTGTCTGTTTCTCAGTTAAACCGTGCCGCCAAGCAATTATTAGAAAGCGAATTTTTGCAAGTCTACGTCGAAGGTGAGATTTCTAACTTTTCACGACCAAGCTCTGGGCATTGGTACTTTTCGCTCAAAGATGATAACGCCCAAATTCGTTGTGCATTTTTTAAGGGCCGCAATCTTTACTGTCAACAGCGTGTTGGCAATGGAGTTAAAGTCGCTGCACGCGGAAAGATCAGCCTGTTTGAAGCGCGTGGCGAATATCAAATGATCATTGAAAGCTTGGAAGAAGCCGGCATCGGTGCTCTTCAAGCCAGATTCGAAGCGCTTAAAAAACAGCTGCATAACGAAGGTCTATTCGACCCACTGAACAAGCAATTACTGCCCACCCAACCCCATCGAGTCGCCGTTATCACCTCCCCTACTGGTGCGGCGATTAGGGACATGTTAAGCGTTTTTGGCAGGCGTTACGCCAGGCTACAAATCGATATTATTCCGGTTCAGGTTCAGGGCGACCAAGCGGCACCGCAAATTGTTGCCGCATTGGAATGGGTGAGCCAATTAGGCATGCATGACGCCGTGGTACTGGCTAGAGGTGGCGGTTCCATTGAAGATCTTTGGGCATTCAACGAAGAACGTGTGGCGCGATCCATACACAACTGCCCGCTACCGGTAATAAGCGCTATAGGCCATGAAACTGACTTTACCATCGCCGATTTTGTGGCCGACCAAAGAGCTCCGACACCCAGCGCTGCGGCTGAAATCCTCAGTCCAGACAGCAGCCAACAAGTGGCTAAACTATCACAACTTGAGCGCAGACTTTTAGCGGCATCACGTCGCAATTTACAAGATAAAAAACAACAATTGCTAGTCACGCGTCGAGCTTTAAAACATCCCAATGCATACGTCCAACAACAAAACCAACGCGTTGATGATTTAGAGAGTAGGCTCAGCAAAGCCTTTGCAAGAGCCAACCAACAGCGACACAAAGATCTTTTGCAATGGCAACAAAGACTTCAATTCCTTTCCCCCATACGGCAACTTCACGACGCCAAAAAAAGACTGAATATTATCGATCAGCAGGTCACACAATTGATCAATCATCGGCTCGCAGAACATCGCAAAAACTGCACGTCGATTAAGCAACAACTCAACAGCTGCATGGAAAACCAACTACAACGTGCTCGGCAACACCTCGGCCACCAAAGCCAACTTCTCAACAATCTGAGCCCGCTAAATGTAGTGCAAAGAGGCTATTCACTGACAAGAAATGAGAAACATCATTTAATTAATTCCGTTCATCAAACCGACATTGGAAGCAAAATAGATGTACAATTACGAGACGGATCACTTACAGCGACCGTAACAAGCGTCGAACCAAAACACGATCATTAAGACAGAAAAAAACATGCAATTTTCCACAGGACAACGCTGGGTTAGCCAAGCTGAACCCAAGTTAGGTCTGGGCATTGTCGTCAGTAACGTCGACCGCCTTATTGAAGTTTTCTACCCCGCCGTTGATGAGCAACGCACCTATCGAGCAGATGCCGCGCCTCTTAGCCGCATAATATATCGAGCAGGTGAGTCTGTTGAAGACAGCGAAGGTGCACACTACACCATTATCGATAGCACAGAGCACAACGGTATTATTGTTTATCATGTCCGCCAGGCAGATGGCAGCGAAGGCGTGCTACCAGAAATTCAACTCGCCGCCGATGTTCACTTAAACTCCCCCCTCGACAAATTGTCTTCCGGGCAACTTAGTAAACCCCGAGATTACGCTTTGCGGCGTAGGCTATCTGCAGCCTTGCAAAGCGCCGAAGGACTAGAGTGTCGCGGTCTAATTGGTGCTAGAGTCTCGCTTCTGCCGCACCAGATTTATATTGCCAGCGAAGTGGGTCAACGCCTATCACCCCGCGTATTACTGGCCGACGAAGTGGGTCTGGGCAAAACCATTGAGGCGGGCCTCATTCTGCACCAACAGCTTTTAACTGAGCGAGCAAAACGCATTCTTATTGCGGTGCCCAACAGCCTAGTTCACCAATGGCTGGTTGAAATGTTACGCAGGGTAAACATCATTTGTTCGGTATTTGATGAAGCACGCTGTGAATCGATCGACGATGAAGGCAATCCATTTGAAAGCGAACAAATCATCATTTGTGACATCGACTGGCTAGCAAACACTCCCCAAAGGCTGGCCCAAGCCAATAGTGCAGCCTTTGATATCTTACTGGTTGATGAAGCCCACAACCTGCAATGGAGCCAACAAGACGCCTGCCCTGCTTACCAAGCCATTGAAATGCTTGCAGGAAATATCCCTGGGCTTCTATTGCTAACGGCGACACCGGAACAAGCTGGCATGGAAAGCCATTTTGCTCGACTGCGTTTATTAGACCCTGAACGCTTTCACTGCTATGAGGAGTTTCTTGCAGAGGCCGAGCAATACTCAGTCCTTAATCAAATCATTGAAGAACTTGGTGAAAGCGCCACGGTTCCAGCTGATGTTGCTAGCAAAATTGCTAGCCACTTCGATGAGCCAAGCCTAGCGGAAAGATTTATCAATAGCTCTGAGCTTATCGATCATTTATTAGACCGCCACGGCACGGGGCGAGTAATGTTCCGCAACAGCCGCCATCGCATTAGCGGCTTTCCTACTCGTCATCTTGAGCCGATCCCTCTGTGCTCTCCCTATGACCATGATAACTGGCGAGATGCCCTGCACCCCGAACGACAAGCCGATCAAGACTGGTGTCATAATGACCCGCGGGTAGCATGGGTCACTAAATTCTTACGGACCAACAAACACGAAAAAGTATTACTGATATGCGCTCACCGTCAAACCGCTGAGGACATCGAGCAACATCTTCGCCTCAGAGAAGGCATTGCCGCTGCCGATTTCCACGAGGGCCTAAGCCTATTAGAACGCGACAGAGCTGCAGCTTACTTTGCTGACAAAGAGAGCGGCGCGCAGATATTGGTATGTTCAGAAATTGGCAGCGAAGGCAGAAACTTCCAATTTGCCAAACATCTAGTGCTTTTTGATCTTCCCAAAAACCCTGATCTTCTAGAGCAGCGCATTGGTCGCATTGATAGAATCGGACAAACCGCTCAAGAAAGGCTGTTTAATTGGTATCATCAAGGCTTAGAGCAGTTCTCAGCCCCGTTTTCAGGCGGTCACAGCGTTTATGAAAAATACCGCAAGGAACTTGAAACCTATCTTGCCGGTGACAACCAAGATGACCAATGGCTGTCCACCATCAATACTGAAGCGCTCAATCTTCGCCAATCACTAGAGCAAGGAAGAGACCGTCTACTGGAATTAAATTCTTGTCGACCCAACTTCGCACAACAATGGATAGATAGCATTGTGAGCGCTGAAACTGATGATAATTTACCGAACTTCTTTGAAGAAGTTTTAGATTATTACGGCATTGATAGTGAACTAGGCACCCAAGACAGCCTTGTCCTTCATCAAGGCGAACAACGCACCAGCATTCCTTTTCCTATGCTGTCCGATGAGGGCATGACTATCACTTTTGATAGAGAGACAGCATTGAGCAATGAAGACATGCACTTTCTTACATGGGAACACCCCATTGTTCGACAAGCCATTGAAGGAATTATCAACTCCGAGCCAGACAACTGCTGCATTGGAAAAATCAGCCTCAAAGGTCTTGCTGCTGGAACCATGTTAGTGGAATGTCAGTTCTCCATTGAATGTATGGCGCCAGATTATCTCCACCTAGGTCGCTACCTAAATGAAGCCGCGCCTCGAGTAGTACTAACGCATGAAGGCCGAGACCTCAGTCATTTACTCCCCGCCGAAGCGCTGGATACCCGAGTAGAAAAATTACCAAAACCTGTGGCATTACAAGTTAGCAATCAACAGCGAAGCGTAATTGAAAAACTGGTTGCTCTCGCTGAGCAAAGAGTTAGCCAGCAGCGAGACGAAAGCGTCCAACAAGCCATCGTCAAATTGCAAAAGCACCTTGGCGGCGAACTCGCTAGATTGCGAGATTTAGCCAGACACAACCCCGCTGTGAGTGAACTGGAAATCACTCGATTGGCTGATCTTGTCGATGCCGGTACAGACGCGCTGGAACAAAGCAAAATTATTCTTAATGGACTGAGAGTTATCGTCGCCGTATAGGCAAAAAAAAGAAGTTTGTTCTATGCTGTGTCTATAAGATTTATGGAGCACATGGATGAACACTGCAGCAACTAGCCTCGGGGATTTTCTCGACTACCCAAGTTCACCTTCGCTGAGTCAAAAGGATCTTGACCCAGTGCGGAGCGGTGAGCACATAACGCTTATTATCAACTACCGTTCAAAATCGCGCATAGTTGATGGCCATTTAATGCGTTTCGACATGAATAGCGAAGTGGTTGATGTCATTTTGCAAGATCACTGGGACTTTAGTAGTTTCGATTTTGCTGAAATTAGCTACCTCATTCTTACCCGACCACGTCTCGTTAGCGAAGCAGAAGAAGTTAACCACGGCATCAAAGTCAGACACTATGATGTAGAGCTACTGAGCCAAGAAAAGCTTACCGGAAAAACCCTGCCAGTGATCGAAGACGAGAAAGGCTTATTTCTTTTTCCAGTTGACGACAATTTGCATTATCACTGCTTATTCATCCCCAAAACATCTTTGAAAAGCGGCTATCAATTAGGCGCTCTCGAAACCCTGAACGGCGTCAAAAACGAAGACAAAAGCGAAGACTTAGCTGGACATATCAACCTGATTAACAATATTCAAGACCTTGAAATGGCGGTTAAAAACCAGACAAAAGCGATGACTTAGCCAAACATATCAACCTGATTAACAATATTCAAGACCTTGAAATGGCGGTTAAAAACCAACCCGTCGCACCTCAAGTGAAGCTAGGTCAATTACTCATTCGCGAAAATCTTCTCACTGAAAAACAACTTGAAAATGCTCTAGAGTACCAATCAAAGCATCGCAATCGACCTTTGGGCAAAATTCTTACCCAAATGGGTATTATTAGTGATGCCGAAATTCAATTAGCCCTAACGAGAAAGTTGGGGATCCCGTTTGTAAACCTGCAAGAGTTTGAGCTTGATATGGAGGTCGTCAACCAGCTTCCCCAGGCTATCATCCGCAAACATAAAGTGCTGCCGATTCACAGAAAGGGCAATGAGATCATCATTGCTCTTGAGAATCCACTCGATAAAGAAGCGATAAGTGCAGCCTCTTTTAACACCAAACTTCACGTTGAAACAGTCATCGCGAGTGGTAGTCAATTAGAAGCTCGTATCAATGACTTATTTGGTGCGCAAGCGATCGATTTTTCACTCGATGAACTTGATAGCTTTGAAACCCTAGAAAGCGATTCAGAGAGAGAGGATAGCGACGAAGTAGGCGAAAATGATAATACTATTTTACGCCTCGCCAATAAAATTATCATTGATGCATACCGTAAAGGGGCCTCCGACATTCATATTGAGCCCTACCCACAAAAACAAAAGGCGATTGTCCGTTTTAGGGTCGATGGAGTCCTGACCGACTACGTCGAGATACCTACCAACTTAAGAAAACCTCTCGTTTCACGCTACAAAATTATGGCTGGGCTCGATATTTCAGAACGCCGTAAACCACAAGATGGCAAAATTAATTTTAAGCGCTACTCCAACACTAAACTCGAATTACGGGTAGCCACCATCCCAACCGTTGGCGATATTGAAGACGTTGTGATGCGCCTTCTTGCCGACAGTAAACCCAAGGCGATTAATGATCTGGGGCTGACTTCTTCCAATCAAGCCATGATAGAAAAAATGCTTGAGATTCCTTACGGTTTAGTACTGGTGTGTGGCCCTACTGGCTCTGGTAAGACCACTACGCTTCACTCACTACTCTCCAAGCTCAATACAGGCGATCGAAAAATTTGGACGGCAGAAGATCCTGTCGAAATTACTCAGCGCGGTCTTCGCCAAGTTCAGGTTAACCCGAAAATAGAGTTTACTTTTGCCAGTGCAATGCGTTCATTTCTTCGTGCAGATCCAGACATCATCATGGTGGGGGAAATGCGGGATCAAGAAACCGCAAAAATTGGCATTGAAGCCTCTCTAACGGGCCACTTGGTACTTTCTACACTTCACACCAATAGTGCCCCTGAAAGCATTGTGCGCTTGCTAGATATGGGCATGGACCCCTTTAATTTTGCCTACTCATTGATTGGAGTCGTTGCTCAACGTTTGGCTAGAACACTTTGTAAAAAATGTAAACAAGCACAAAAAGTAGGTCATCAAGACCTGCATGATTTAGCGATAGAATATCTACAACACGATTTCGCCGATGGCATTGATCAAGCATCAAAAGAACTTCTTGTTAAGCAGACGCTTGACCAATGGCAGGAGACTTTTGGCGATAATGATGGTGAAGTGACCACCTATGTAGCCATAGGATGCGATGAATGTGACCACACAGGCTATCGAGGCCGTATAGCACTACACGAGGTACTTGCCAATAGCGATGATCTTCGCCGCCTCATTCGTGAGGGCGCAAGCGTGTCAGAACTGCAACACACCTGTATTAACACGGGAATGAAAACCCTGAAACAAGACGGCATCACCAAGTTTCTCAAGGGTGACACCGACATGCTTCAGGTTAGAAAGGTTTGTATAACCTAAGGCCTAGTCTTGCTGAACCGGACGCATGTGAGGGAATAACAATACATCGCGAATTGAGTGTGAATCGGTAAAGAACATGACAAGGCGATCAATGCCAATGCCCTCTCCTGCGGTGGGAGGCATCCCATACTCAAGCGCGGTGATGTAATCTGCATCAAAATGCATTGCCTCTAGATCTCCGGCATCTTTCTCTGCCACCTGAGCCATAAAGCGCTCAGCTTGATCCTCTGCATCGTTTAATTCCGAGAAACCATTCGCTAATTCACGACCACACACGAAAAACTCAAAGCGATCCGTAACAAAGGGGTTGTCGTCGTTACGACGAGCCAACGGCGAAACTTCGGTAGGATATTCCGTAATAAATGTCGGTTGGTCTAGACGATGCTCAACAGTCTTCTCAAAGATTTCAATGTGAACTTTACCTAGGCCATAGTTATCTTTGAGAGGAATGCCCAAATCCGAAGCAATGCTTCGAGCGCCCTGCTCATCCATTAACTGTTCGCGAGTCAACTCTGGGTTGTAATGAAGAATAGACTCCAATACGGTCATGCGAGCAAATGGCTTGGCAAGATCGTATTCCTTAGATTCTATAATTTCGCCTTCTTTATCACGTACCGTGTTGACCACAACCATCGAACCCAACACTTCTTGTGCCAAGTGACGAAGCATTTCTTCGGTAAGGTCCATGAGGTCATGATAATCGGCATACGCCTGATAAAACTCAACCATGGTAAATTCAGGATTGTGTCGCGTGGACAAACCCTCGTTGCGGAAATTGCGGTTTATCTCATAAACTCGCTCAAAACCGCCAACCACTAATCGCTTTAAATACAATTCAGGCGCGATTCTAAGATACATATCTAAATCAAGCGCATTGTGGTGAGTCACAAAGGGACGCGCGGTAGCGCCACCGGGAATCACTTGCATCATTGGGGTCTCAACTTCCATAAACGACTTAGCATTCATGAAATTTCGCATGGCATTGATCAGTTTGGTGCGCATCACAAAAGTATTGCGTGCTTGCTCATTCATAATGAGATCGACATAACGCTGACGATAGCGCAACTCTTGATCGGAAAGACCATGAAATTTATCAGGCAAAGGACGCAATGACTTTGTTAATAAGCCAGCAGTTTCGATGTTGACGTAGAGATCGCCCTTGCCAGATTTATGCACAGGGCCTCGACCGAATACGATATCGCCGATATCCCAATGCTTGATTTCTTCCAATAGCTCCGCAGGCAGCTGCTTTTTGTCGACATACATTTGAATGCGACCAGAGCTATCTTGAATCACGATAAAAGGACCACGCTTGGCCATGATGCGACCCGCAATAGCACTTTTAAAATTTAATTCTTCAAGTGTAGGTTTATCTTTTTCACCGTGTAATGCCTGTAATTCACTAGCATAGTGTTCACGACGAAAATCATTGGGAAACGGGTTGCGTTTGGCACGGATAGCGTTCAATTTTCCGCGGCGCTCAGCAATCAGTTTGTTTTCTTCGGGCTGTGGCGTCGTTGGTTCGCTCATGGTATTTCCTGTGGTTTGGGCCGGTTAGAGTCCGGCTTTTAAACTGGCGATAAGGAACATATCAATGCCCCCATCAAGAACCGAACCGCAATTGCTGGTTTGTACAGAGGTTCTGAGATCTTTAATTCGCTGATCGTCCAGAACGTAAGAGCGAATCTGGCTTCCCCAGCCAATGTCAGACTTATCGTCCTCCATGGCCTGCTTATCTGCACTGCGCTTTTGCAATTCTTGTTCGTATAATTTTGCACGCAACATCTTCATCGCTTTATCACGGTTTTGATGCTGCGAACGTTCGCTTTGACACTGAACAACAGTACCGGTCGGTTCGTGAGTAATACGGACCGCTGAGTCGGTTTTGTTTACGTGCTGACCACCTGCACCACTCGCTCGATATGTATCGGTTCTCAGGTCAGCTGGATTAATATCAATTTCAATATTGTCATCGACTTCTGGCGATACAAATACCGCTGAGAAAGAAGTATGGCGACGGTTACCAGAATCAAAGGGTGACTTTCTCACTAGGCGATGTACGCCAATTTCGGTGCGCAGCCAGCCAAAGGCATAAGGCCCCTCAAAACGGATGGTGGCACTTTTAATTCCAGCCACTTCGCCGGGGGAAGCTTCCATTAATTCCACTTTAAAGTCATGCGCATCGCCCCAGCGAAGGTACATACGCAATAGCATTTCAGCCCAGTCTTGAGCCTCAGTCCCCCCCGAACCTGCTTGAATATCCAAATAGCAATTGTTGCTATCCGTAGGCCCAGAAAACATGCGGCGGAACTCAAGCTTTTCTAGGGTTTTAGTTAGGTCATCTAATTCAACAACGATATCGTCAACGGCGCTTTGATCATCTTCTTCGGCCGCCATTAACAATAGCTCTTCAACATCACCCAGGGTGTTATCCATGGTGCTGATGGTTTCAACCACCGCTTCCAAGTCGGCTCTTTCACGACCCAGCGATTGTGCACGATCGGGGTCATTCCAGATGGCGGGGTCGCCTAACTCTAATTCAACCTCATCAAGGCGTTCGCGTTTAGTATCGTAGTCAAAGGTACCCCCTGAGCACATCGGTGCGCTCACGCAAATCTTTGATGCGTAGGACAATGGGGTTGATTTCTAACATAGTAAAGACCGTTGCGGTGATTGCTTTAAAGCGCGCGATTTTAGACGAAAATGAAGTCAAACACTAGGGAAGAGTTACTCACTATGACTTCGGTATACACGCGGAGTGCGCATTGGCATACGAGCTGTTAACTCATAGGCAATGGTATACACGCGGAGTGCGCATAGGCATACGAGCTGTTAACTCATAGGCAATGGTATTTGCGTGATCTGCAACCACATCAATACTCAGTTGTTGCCCCCACAGCTCGACATCACTACCAATAACCACGTGGGGGGCATCCGTCACATCGACACAGATCATATCCATGGACACTCTACCCACCAATGGACACAGCTGGCCGGCCACTAAAACAGGTGTGCCACTCGCTGCACTTCTGGGATAGCCATCGGCATAGCCAATGGCCACAGTCGCTATTCTGCTAGGCCTCTCAGCCACCCAAGCAGCACCATAACCAACACTATCACCTTCAGGAACATCCCTCATCGCAATGACCTCGGATAACAAGCTCATCGCAGGTCTAAGCTGGCGAGAATGGTCATTGGCCGCATCAAGCGGGTCGGCACCGTAAAGCATAATGCCGGGACGTGACCAAGAATCACCTCGCCCTCTTCCCGTCAAAATCGCCGCTGAATTGGCTGAACTAACCGCTAAATGAGTCTTTTCGGCGAGTAAATCCAGTAGATTTAACTGCTTCATGGTAAGTGGGTGCTGGGATTTATCGGCGCAGGCAAAATGGGTCATCAATAGCGGCGCACCCGCAACTTGGGGCATGTCGTGCAAACGGCTCAAAATACTATCGACACGATCTGGGGAAATACCCAATCGATGCATGCCAGTATCGACTTTAAGAAAAATCACCACTGGGTTTGTGATTACCGTGCTGGCTAAAGTATCTAACTGCGACTCGTCAGCTATGGTTAGCCAACAATTTTGCTGGCTTGCAAACACCACATCATCAGCAGCAAAGGGACCCTCGAGTAATAGAATCGGCTGATCAATTCCATTGAGGCGAAGTTGGGCCGCCTCTTCACAACTACACACAGCAAAAGCAGGCGCCATAGACGTGAGGTGCTGAGCAACTTCAACAATACCATGACCATAAGCATTGGCTTTAACCACAGCGATAGCCTGACCTGAAGCAGTTAATTGCTGGGCCAGGCGATAATTATGGGCAATGTTATCTAGGTGAATAACAGCAACGCTTGGGCGAGCCATATCAACTCCTAATATTGGTATTTGTATTGGCTAAACAGTCTTTGGGCTTGAAGCCAAAGAGGACCTACTTCACCATTAGCCACAGGCTTACCCGCAATTTCTATCACAGGCGCTAACTCCTTACTCGAACTAGTCAACCACACTTCATCAGCATCGTTTAGCTGCTCCAGTGTAATCATCTGCTCTAGCGCTTCGATCTCACTGTGATTTCTTAAAATATCTAACAAAATATGCCGGGTTATGCCAGGCAAAAGCTGATGATCAAGCGGTGGTGTATAAACGACGCCCTCTTTAACAACAAAAACATTGCAGGCACTCGCCTCAGTAATACACCCATCACTGTTATGCAAAATTGTTTCATCGAGGCCAGCACTGTAACCTTCTTGAAAATGCATGACGTTACCTAATAACGCGGTTGATTTAATATGGCAGCGCCGCCAACGTTGATCCTCACTCAAAGCCACACGATATTTCTTACACAGCGAAATATCTGCCACTGGTTCGGCGGGAATATCAAAGGTAAAGGCAAATATAGTGGCCGGAACCGATTTAGGGTCGGGGTAAGCGTGAAAACGTCTGGTGTCCGACTCACATGTAGGTAAACCCCAAGATTGCCTCGACCATTTTGATCAAGCAATTGTTCGATCAAGTGTGTCCACTCAACGTCAGGCAAGACCATGCCAATGGCTTGTAACCCCTGCTGTAGTCTTGTTAAGTGCGGCCCAAGCCCGACGGTACGACCACCATAGCTGGGAATGACTTCATAAATACCATCACCAAATAAAAAACCTCGATCCATCGGGGAAATTCTGGCTTCGTGCATTGGCAAAAATTCGCCATTAAGGTAAACAGTCGACATTCGACGCGTCTCAATCCAAAAGGGTAAGTTTACTGCTCTATCCGTCCAGACTCCAGTCTGAATGACCTGATAGTGTTAATAGCTTTTCAATCTGCGGCGCAGAGAGATGCTCATGATGCGATAACTCATCCGCCGTTAAACCCTGAAGCTCATGCGGGAATACCAGCCAACGATCATCAATCTCCTGACAAAAGTCGACACTTTGTGCAGTG
>Ga0209955_1000439_pt1 | contig 14822 bp, 9 predicted proteins | sample SalPonA_A_H2O_MG_FD_185716 | JGI IMG/M metagenome (GOLD analysis project Ga0209955, IMG submission 185716) | Water microbial communities from South San Francisco under conditions of wetland restoration - Salt Pond MetaG R2A_A_H2O_MG (SPAdes)... | ecosystem: Environmental > Aquatic > Non-marine... | reverse complement strand
ATATTTTATTGGAAATCTCATCAAAGTCATGGTTTTAATTCTTGGGGAAAGGTCACACTTGATGAACTGATTAAAGCCAAGGATTTTCAAAAAGCACTAACTCATATTGAAAGCCATAAAGACAATGGCATACCCGACAAACACCTAAGAAGCATTAAGATCGTATTTCTACCAAAATGCCTTATCTAAAGATAATTTAAAATGAGCACTTGCTACAATAGACAAATAATTTAGCGTAGCCAAGAATAGTGGTTATTGAATGAGTAGCCAATTATATTCAAAGGTCGCTTCAATTGATGCTAAAAAAAACCCGATGGGATGTATCGGGCTTTTTAAGTAAATGAGTATTAACTTATTTCAGAACTAGTCAATCAGCGTGAACTACCGCTCATATGTAGATGATCAAAACTAATGAATCCACATCCACCCGGCTCGTTGTCATAAATTTCTACAACAACACTTTGACCAATAGCAGCTCTTAGATCAACAGAAATCCAATCATCATCACCATCAATATTTGCTGGTCCACATGAACTTGGCGATACTACTGCTAACTCAGTATTGTCTGCTGCATTGAGTACTTTAACGCCAACTTGAGCTGTATCACTTCCACCGGCCAATAACATAGTTAAGAATGGTCTCTCCTCAGAGATAGTGAAAGCTGGAGAAGTCAATGTACCAGTGGGTGCGTCACAACCATCAGCATTGTTATTGATCTCACATGTAGAGACAGCACGTAAACCAACTCTTGCTGCTGATGCGTTCGAGCTGCGGGCTGTACCTGTCCATGCATCATTATCAACTGGAGACATAAAGGCGCCTGTAGCAACCCAACCATCTGCAATCATAGTAAGAGGCTCATCAAAATCACCAATTACTTCATCAAATGTGCCTTCGTCCAGAGTAACATTGAACCCAAGCGTTGACACGGGCAACACCGAACCAGCATTTACAGCAGAATCAGCAAAATGTACTTTATTGGTTTGATATAAATGGTCAAAACTTACAAAACCGCAGCCACCAGTTTCCTCATCAAACATTTGTACTTTTACTGTCGCATTTTTAATAGCACTTGTATCAATAAAGGTCCAATCGTTATCGCCATCAATAAATGAAGGGCCGCATGAATTGGGCTTAAATTCAAATAGGTTATTTCCAAATGTATCTTGCAATCTTATTCCTACGGGAGCATTACCATTGCCACCCGCTAACAGTAATTGCAGATAGTCTTTGCTAACCTTAAAAGATGGCGAAGTAAGGTCGCCTGTAGGTGCATCACAACCTGAGATATTATTTGCAATTTCACAAGTACTTACCGCCTTAGCACCAACGCGTGCAGGTGCATCATCTACTGAACGTGCAGTTCCTTCCCAATATGAATTATCTGAAGGCTCTGCAAAAACTCCTGTTGCAGTCCATCCATTACTAATCATATCGAGTGGAGATTCAAAGCTCGCACCAGCAACTAAACCACCAATGGCGTTCTCGCTATCCAAAGTTACATTAACTGGCAACAGAGGCGCAGTTAGCTCAGAAACTGTTGAACCACTAGCTGTCGATGCTTGATAGAAATGATCAAAGCTAACAAATCCACAGCCACCTTCTTCATTGTCATAGATTAATATGTCAACAGAGTTTCCACGCAGAGCACTGACATCAAAATTTGCCCAGTGCTGATCCCCTTTGATATATGCATCCCCACAACTATTCGGGGTGTAACTAGCTAGTTCTGTACCACCTTCAGAACTAAATACTTTAACACCAACATTGTTATTACCATTGCCACCAGACATTAGAAAGTTAATAAAATCTGATTTAACAAGGACATTTTTGATACGAATGGCTCCAGTTGGTGCATCACAATTACCATCACCAATTTCACAAGTAGTAACGGCAGCCAAACCCACACGAGCTGCATCAGAATTACCTGCCAAGTCGTGCCAAACTGAAATATTTGTATCGGCAAAAACTCCTGTCAGTTCATAATTATCTGCATCTGCCTGAATGGAAGCAGGATCATCAAAATCTGCAATAAGATTTGCAGTTACGCCACCTTCTGGATCTAATGTTAAATTAACTACAGCCAATGTTTCATTAGGGTCATTGGGTGCAGAATCAGCATTATCACCAACACCATCATTATCAGAGTCTGCGCTTTCTGATGGGTCATTAGGGAAAACATCAGCGTTATCACCAACACCATCATTATCTGTATCTACAGACTCATTAGGGTCATTAGGGAATGCATCTGTAGCATCAGGCACTCCATCATTATCAGAATCAACCAAAGGAGATCCAACAACACCACCAGCGGTAGCTCCTTCAATCAACATATTACCTTGATAAAGGTGGTCAAAAGCAAGGAATCCGCAGCCGCCTGATTCATCATCATACAAAGTAATATTCACTTTTGAACCTTTGAGCGCCGAGACATCAAACTGCACCCAGTTTTCATCGCCAGTTATCCATGGAGATGTAACACCACAGGTACTAGGCACAAAGTCTTGGAGCAGATCACCACTAACCGAATCTGTTAACCGCACACCAACAGGCGCACTACCATTAGAACCAGCTAGTAATAGTGACAAGTAAGATTTCTCAATCAATACATCGTTGACAGTAACAGAGCCGGTTGGAGCGTCACAGCCCTGTGCATTATTATTAAACTCACATGTTGCGACAGAGCCTGAGCCCACATAAGCAGCTTGCGGGAAGTTATTCCAACCAACGATAGCAGCATCTGCGTCGTTAAATACCCCGGTCAAAGTGTAGCGCTGATTGTTTGCAAAAATACTTTCTGGGTCATCAAAATCAGCGATGATGTTTGCTGGATCAATGGCTTCGTCATTCAAAGTCACACCAACTGCTTTGAGAGTAACAGTCTCGTCATTGGGACGAGCATCACTGTTATCACCAACTCCATCATTATCTGAGTCCATGGTTTCAGTTGCGTCATTAGGGAATTCATCAGCATTGTCACCTACCCCATCAGCATCGGAATCAGCCGACTCATTAGGATCATTTGGAAAAGCATCTAAGTTATCTTCTACACCATCATTATCACTATCAACACCAGCTAGTGCAGGTTTGTTGATGACCCCAGCAAAAGCTCCTAACGCATCGGGAGTCTGATACAAGTGATCAAAAGCTACGAAACCACATCCAGTTGTTTCATTATCGTAAATTTCGATCGATACTGTTTCACCTATCAAGCTGTTTACATCAAAATGTACCCAATGTTGATCACCTTTTATGTAAGGGTCTCCACATGTGGATGGCGTATAAATACCAAGCGCGACAGTCTCATTATCCGTTGCTAGAGAACTATAAAGTACTTTCAAACCAACATCATTACTGCCATTACCCCCCGACATCAGAAACTGAAGATAAGGCTGTGTTATTTCGATATTTTTTATTGTGATCGAACCTACATTCGGATCGCAATTCCCAGCAACACCACCTATCTCGCAAGTTGATACTGCAGTAGCTCCAACATATGCGGCATCTTCATTTGAATTAAAATTACTCCAGCCATTTTGCGCAATGGCGGCATCAGCAAACACACCAGTCAACACTATATCGCCAGGGTAGTTAGCCATGCTAGCAGGTGCTTCGAAGCTCGAGATTATATTCTCAGTCATGTATGCGAATTGATCTACGGTTAATCCAACTGTAGCACTAGTAGGAACAACAGGTTCATATGTAGCAACCACATCATTGGGTATATCAGTAACTGTTACTTTCAAAGACACGGCAACTGGGTTTGTGTAAGTATCAGAAATACTGACAACAAACTCATACACGTTATCTTTGTTTGCATCCGCAGGATTTTCATAATCAGCCAAAATAGCAAAACGAATTGATCCATCCGCACCTACAGAAAATGCCTTAGCATCATCTCCAGACACAGTTATTTCAAGTGGATTACCCTCTTTATCAGAAATAAGTAACTGAGCTACCTCGCTTGAATTTTCCTGAATCGAGATTGGGCCCGGATCTGTCACCTGTGGTGGAGTATTTTCAGGTATTGAACCAGGGTTGTTACCGCCACATGCAGCCAGAATCAAAGACAGAGGAATAAGCCCCGATAATTTTTTATAGTTCTTCATTGAATGTCTCCCGTTAGAAACGATAATTAAACATTGCGCGCATAGTGCGACCGAATAGGGGACGTGCAACACCTCTATTAGTTGCACCATTTGGTCCTTTAAGAGCCACAATTAACGGATCACCCTCAGTAAATGAGAGCTCATCGGTAATATTTGACACATGGAATTGCAAGGACATATCTGCATCGAAGTCATAGATGAAGCCAGCATCCACATGGAAGTACTCAGGATATAAAGTTACGTCAAAATCGGAAGACTCTGAGTAGCGCTCGCCGAATTGTGTGTACTTGAAGTATGGCTTGAATGGATAACCAATAATTGGCTTCATATCCCACACGCCTTGAATGTTTAACATACCATCGGCCAAACGGCGTGGCTTGCGTCCGCTCTCTCCTATTTCGCGGAATTCATAGCCAACAGTGACATCGTTTTCAACGACTGTATTGACCACAGTGTAATTTGCCCCAACGATTTTAGGGTCTTGCATGACTAAATTGCCTCGCAGTTCGAAACCTTCAACCATATCTGGACGCCAAGCGAACTCAAGCTCAACACCTTGGTTTTCTACACCACGCTCGTAGTAGTCCGTTACCAGTGGGCAAGTATTAATGTCAGCTAAACCTTCGTTAACGACACAGTCACTCGAAGTAAAGTCTCTGTACTGAACACTGCTTTCTCTAGGACTGAACTCATTCTTAAATACTGCAATTTGGGTATCCCATGTATCTGCGTAGTAACGTATGCCTGCTTCATACTGGGAAATTTGTTCAACTTGCTCTCTATCGGAAGCATCGCTAATTCGGAATTCATTAATATCTTCCATACTTGGGAGTCGGAATGAGTCAGAGATCAATCCATAAACGGCAAAGTTCGAGGATATTGAATAATTAGCGCCAATAGACCAACCTGATCCATCAAACGTATTTTTAGCCTCACGCAATCCTGAGGGTAAGAATATTTCGTTGTCAGCAGTTGTTACATCATCTACTGAACCCGGTACAACACCATCAGGAGTAAAATTAGATCCTTCAGTGATGTTCCGTTCGAGGCGAGCTACCTTAGAGTTTTGCTCTTGCCAACGATAACCAGCATCAAGTTTTAAACGACCATCCATGGTTTCCCAGTGGTCATTTATATAGAATGCTTTAGTGTCTGCCTCTACATTTGAAACATATCCAAATAATCCGGGAAGTAGTGCCCCGTCTAGCGTCAACAATGGACCAACTTGCTCGCCATCGGCATTAACAACCGCCAAGTCAACTAACTTGGATTGTTTCTCCATCGTAGATGCCAACAATGACCCTTGAAAACTCTGGTCGACAGAGTATTCAGCACCGTATACACCAAGCGTCAGTGTATGATCACCAAGAAAATCAAAGGCAATTTGAGTATTTAAATCGATCGAAGTGCTATTTGCGTCGGTATTAGCAATAAATGGCAATAAGAAGTTTAAAATACTGCTATCTGATACACTCTGCCCAGAGTCTCTGTAAAATGCACCAACTCCAACACCTTTAGCATATTCACCAACAAAATCATCCCGTGAAATACCGTTAAACGCTGTAGCTGCGTCTGCAGGTACATTGAAAAAACCAGCTAATTTAGCTGCTCCAAATTCACCACGTAATGCATGTCCTAACGCCGGAGTTACGACATCATTCTGCCACCTAGCTTCAAGAAAGCGATTGGCTGAAGTCGAATCATTACCGGTAAACATTGCATTGAAGTCATTAGTACCACTGGTATTTCGTAGGTTTGCATTAAAAATGATGTGTTCATTTAAGTTATGACGTGCTTTAACCGTAAAAATGTCAAAGTCAGCGTGTAAACCGTCTGCAAAATCAATCTCACGGCTACCATATTCACCTAATTGAGTGAACTTACGATTAAAAGGAGATGCTACGGTGCCCTCTGCGAAATCAATCCCAAGTTCATAAGTGGTATCCATATCAATGACAATTGGATTCTCAGGTGTACCACGCGTAGCAAATGCAGGAACCTGAATTGGGACATTTTGATAAAACGCCGTTTTGTCATCTATAGTAAGGAAATGGAATTCCAAACTGGTATTATCGTCATCGGAAAGCCACTTCAAATTACCGCGAAGCTGCCCGCCATTGTCAGCAGTGTAACCAACATCGCGAATACCATCAGAAGTTCGATAATAACCGCCAATTGCATAGGTAAGACTTTTATTGATAGGACCTGACACATAGGCATCATGACGAACAAAGCCATAATCGGCTAACTCTAATTTATATGCCCCTTTAAAATCTTGAGTTCCTGTGCGCGTGATATGGTTAACTGTAGCGCCAAGTCCATTAGAATATAAGACTCCACTGACACCGCCTTTAACGACCTCAACTCGCTCAGTCATTAAATCACCACGCGCAGCAGTATCATTGTTCATAAATTGAACTTCAGGCTCTTCAAACCAAGGTAGTCCATCTATTAACTGGGGCGCATAACGATAACCACCCGTTACTGGTAAGCCGCGAACAGTAATATTATTACTAGCCTCACCAGCCGAACTGCCTTCCGCAAAAATTCCGGGTATGTTTTGTAATAAATCAGCGGTACTAATGGGTGCCAGTCTTGCAATCTCCTCTGAGTTCAACGTGTTGATCGAGAATGTTGCATCCTGCTTTAATGCTGCCCCCCCAGCAACACCTGTAACAATGACCTCTTCCAAGTCGTCATTACTTCTATCTACTAATTCATCATCCTGCGAGTAGGCATTGCTGACTGCAATTGCAAGTATCGCAGGAATAAACAAGCCCAATTTATTTTTATTCATCTGTTTCTCCTACTTTTTATAGAGTACAACTAAATACTATGTCTAACGATAGACATAAGCTAATGCAAAAAGCCAAATTTGTCAATCGTTAGACATTTCTATTCTAGATTAAGTTTTCTAGCCATTGGTCTCAGCGGATATACTGAAACTTTATCCAGCACTATTGGCACAGCGCTTCGAATACGAGTTTTGTTACTAGCCTTCAGCGAAGGATAAGCTCTGAAAGAAAATGCAGAGGAATCATTAATAAACACATCTACGACCGAGCCATCGACAAACAACCTTACCGTAGAAATTTGACCAAAATCATCTAAAGAATGCTGACCGCTAATTACAAGCGGACCTTCATCATTCTTTGAAAGATTAGATTGGCGCTTATCGAGTACAATTGAACCGGTTTCACCATCTACAACTAGTCGAGTGACCTCAGAATTATTTTCGGAAGCAAACAACTCAATAGATAGTTCAGATTTTGATAAATTTTCACTTTCAATTACCAGCTCATAAGACCAACTTCCTGATTGAACCTCTGAGGATACTTGGTCTATTTGAATCTGTTCGGCTACAAAACTGGGACTTAACCGCAAATCCATAAGTTCCGGAGCCGGCGCTTGACCAAGAGCACGTTTATTATCTGATAAAAACCACACCCTTGGTAAACTAAAAGTATGAGCCCAGCCCGCTTGTTCTTGCGCCAATGAAGTTCTTCGCTCATCGACAATTCCAATTGCCCTCAATTGTCCATCATCACCACGCGCCACCGTGGGAGACAAGTGACCGGGGAGAATATCAAGCAACTTTGGCTGCTTGTAGTGTGGAATGAAAAGACCATCAATCCAATCACCAGTCCAATAAATACCACGTGTCGCCAGTTCCCCGTACTTTTCTACAGCCCCTCCAATTGGATTAACAACAAGTACGTATTCCTCTTGACCAATTTTTTCAAAAACGGGCATCTCCCAAATAATTGAACCTATATCTAAGACACGGTATGACAAACTTGAGAATTTAGTTTGGTGCACCCACGTCGCTTCCTCACCATTACGTTCCAACTTGTAATAATCTAATCCTCCATGATTTTCATAAGCTGCACCGATAATCATGTGCCAAGTATCATCTTCTTTCCAAAGGTATGGATCTCGAAAATCGGCAACATGCCGTGTATCAATAACTGGCCCAAACTTTTTCCAATTAACTAAATTGTCATCCATACTGACAGCCATAGAGATGCCTGGGTTTGCTGCTCGTAAGCGGTCAAAATGATTAACACTTGTATAAAAAGCAAAAGCGGCTTCACCATCAACAATAACATCCCCGGACCAAATGCCTTTCATATCAAATCCAAAATCGTCTGTTTGAAGCTCAGGTCTTAAAGCATCCCGAAAGTCAATCCAATCGATGAGATTGTCACTAGCCATATGCCCCCAATGCATTTGTGTCTTAAAGGGCCCATTTGGTGTTCGCTGGTAGAACATATGCCAACGACCATTCTTTCTTACCAAGCCGTGAGGCTCGTTTGTCCAATTTGCAGGTGGCATTGCGTGAAAGGTCGGTCTAAGATGATCGTTGGCAAATCGTGAAGCAGGAACTGCCAATGACGCCTCAACTAACTTACTGTTGAAACTTGTTAAATTTTGAACCAAGTCACTATGTATTTTTTCAATGTCATTCTTAGAAACAACCAATTCATTTCCCGAAGCTGACTCAGCAACGTTTACACTGACCTCACTTAATTTTTCTGCCACACCGGAATTGTTATAGAGCTCAGTAATTTGCTCATTATTTAATGCACCCTGATAGAGGCTCAAATCATCAAAACTACCGTTCAACAGATTAATTTCAAAATTAAGCAGACCCAACACATCAGAAGGTCTTGCAAATAACATAGGCACATCAGCAGGGATAAAACGCGAGGTTCTAGGTAACTCAGTTTTATCGACTAACTGACCATTTAAAAGCAATCGCAATTCATTCCCATTATCTTGCTCATCGTATATAAATGCTATTTGATTCCATTGGTACAATGGAAACCTAGCAGAGCTAGTCAATCTATACGCTTTACCTTCGCTTGAGCCAATCTGAGCCCCCCAACGACCATAAGTGTCTATATAGATATTGAGACCTTTACCATTTATAAATTGGCTTATAATTGCAGAGGGAGATAACCTATCAACGGTAACTTCCATATCCGAGGGATAACTCTCTAAAGCGACCCAAAAGACGAGAGAAAAACTACCTTCTGATGGCAGCATCCTATCCCACTCTCCGTATGACGAAAAACCATCAGTGCGCCATGCAAAATTTGATACACCAGGCACAAAATCAGGCGAAGAAAATTGACTATGAATTTTAAGTCCTTCCTGACTTGCTCCATCAAAACTAATCTGAGCCATTGGAACAGATGCTGTCACGGATGAATTAAGGAATATAACTACAATAAACACTATTTCTTTAACGAAACGATTCATGATACGTCCTGCTATGTAGTTTGAACATGACTGATGGTTAGCTGACATTCACTCATGCCAGCAGAAACATTCAATTGACTAAAATGATCACTAGGAAAAAGAAGAGCAGTTATAGACGTTGAACCATCACCAATAAAAATTTCTATTGACCCTTGATCTAAGATAATTCTCAAGGATCTAGATGTATTACCCGGTAAAACAAATGCTTCAATTAATGGTGTTGTCCACAATTTTAAATCGAACCCTGAATTTCGGCGATCAAGATATAATTTATTTCGATCGATTTGCATCCATAAATCCAGTGTTTCATTTTCAGCATTACAAAACGACACTTTGTAATCTACTGGCTTGTCTGAGAGGAAATTTAACTGGATATCAAGTGCAGAATAGACAGGTATGCTTGAGGTATATGCTCCCTGGAAAGTATCAGATCGCAGAGTAGACTTTAGCCTCCCAAGTTCACGAACTGGATTATTCGCGATACGATACTCGCTACCATGCCTAAGTAGATTCAATTCACGGGGTAATGTCATCCCCCCGCACCACTTTTGAGTTGGAACATCTGCCGCATAAGACCAGTTAGACATCCAACCTATTAATATTTTGCGGTGTTTAACGTTCGCAAATGTTACTCCCGCGTAATTATCGGGACCATAGTCAAACCATCGCTCCTCTAGATGATCACTCGAAAAATTCTGTCCATCAAAATTGCCGACAAAATATTGCGTACCACTACCGCCATTTGGCCCACCAGGATTTAAACTAACAAGCAATACCCACTTAGTCTCACCGGAATCCAATTCAAATGGAATTAGATCTGGACATTCCCACTCTCCTGCATGACATCCATATCCGTCGCCAAAGTCTGACAACCAATCCCAAGAAGATAAGTTGCATGACTGGTAAAATTTTATTACATGGCCTGCTGCAAGCAGCATAATCCACTTCGATGTTTGTGGATGCCAAAAGACCTTTGGATCTCTAAAGTCTTTTAATGATGGATTTTCGATAATTGGATTTTCGCTGAACTTATTCCAATTAAAACCTCCATCAAAACTATATGCAGCACTTTGAGTTTGAATATTATTTTCGCAGTGCTGTGTAAAAAAAGCATAAACAGTGTCGTCATCTTCGTATGGCAAAGCGGAGTTTTTTAAACCCAAAACGCACGATCCGCTAAAAATATACCCAAGACTATCTCCTTCAGGTTCAATTGCAACTTCATGCTCGGTCCATCTCAATAAATCTAATGATGTTGCATGCCCCCAGCTCATATTACCCCAACGATTACCTTTTGGATTATGCTGAAAGTAAAGATGATATATGCCGTCCTTGTAGAAAAGACCGTTTGGGTCATTAACCCAGTTTTGTTTAGGTGTAAAATGTAATGTTGGTCGCCATTTTTCACCCACAGGAACATGATGTTCGCCATCATCGTTTACGAGAAGCTCTTTACCTACAGATACTTTATTCATATAAAACCAGTTAATTTATATTTATACTTGAAATGACCATCGTTAGACATTATAGTAGCAGCGTAATATGCACTGTCAAGTGAATTCCAAAAAAACAACAAAAACAACATTATTTTCAATAGGTAAGAAGCCGTATGACATCCATTAAAGACGTAGCGGAACTAGCCAATGTTTCAGTAAAAACCGTTTCTCGAATTCTGAGTGGCTATGATGGCGTTAGTGAAAAAACACGACAAAAAGTCAAGCAAGCAATGCAGCAGCTTGACTATTATCCATCTGCAGCAGCTCAAGCACTTAGGGGAGAGCAAACTGAAATAATAAGTTTGATTACAGACAATCTGACAACTACACCAGATTCCTATGAAATTGTTGCTGGGATTCAGGATGCATGCACAAAACATGGTCAACATTTACTTATCGGGGAAATGGCTGGCTGCGCGAAAAATTTCGATCGTCTAGTTGAAGATTTTCGAAGACATCGATCAACTGCAATCATTGTAGCTACCGTTTTTCACCGTCAAATTGAGTTGGCAGAAAAATACTCACGCTCACCTCTGATTCTGGTGAATTGTTATCAATCAACAACATTGCACCCAACACTGATTCCTGATGATGAACAAGGTGGATTTGATGCAACTCAGCATCTAATTCGTCGTGGACACCGACGTATTGCAATGCTGAGATTATATCCAGAAATGACTGCGTCAGCTCTTCGATTAGATGGCTATAGACGTGCTATGCAATTACATCAACTGCCTATTGATGAACAGTACATTCGTCTTGGCGTATCGTATCCTCCCGCTGATGAGCTAGAAGAGCTACCTCAAACCTTAGCGCAGTTAATGGCTCTGCCAAATCCACCTACTGCTATCATTTGTGGTAATGACAAAATGGCGATGCGTGTCTACATGATTCTTAGAGGAACAATGGGATATCGTATTCCAGAGGATATTTCTATTGTAGGTTATGATAACTACAAACTCATATGTGAAAACCTTCTCCCAAAACTAAGCACTGTATCACTTCCATATTTCAAGATGGGCCATATTGCAACGGAAATTGCATTATCAAAAGATAAAAAACCTATGATACATAAAATTTCAGGGGACTTTGTTGATCGAAGTTCAGTCCTAGATCTATAAACCCCTTATTACTTGGAAACCTCATGACAAATTCTAATAAAAATTATTGGCTAATGAGTTTAGCTTTACTCAGTTTTTTTCTAACATGGTCATTTTCCTTTTCAATTTTTCCTATTTGGCTCAGTCAGTTTGCCGGATTGAATGGCGAAAATACCGGTTTAATTTTCAGTATGAATGCCATTGGCGCTCTAATAATCATGCCGTTGTATGGCTTAATACAGGATAAACTAGGCTTAAAAAAGCACCTTCTATTCATTGTTGCAATAATGTTGATTGGCTCCGGACCCTTTTTTATTTTTGTCTATGGTCCTTTATTGCAGTCACAGTTTTTACTTGGCGCTGCGCTTGGAGCCATTTATTTCAGTATTACTTTCTCAGCGGGTGTAGGTGCCGTCGAATCTTACATAGAAAGAACTAGCCGCTACAGTGGCTTTGAATTTGGGCGCGCACGAATGTGGGGCTCAATTGGCTGGGCCATAGCTACTTTTATGACGGGACGTTTATTTAATATCAACCCAGACATCAATTTTTGGTTGGCATCGAGCTGCGCAATAGTTTTTTTAATAGCCATATCACTTATAAAACCTGTAGATTCTAAGCTATTAACTGACATAGACCCTATGGATTCAAAAGTTGGCTACAACGACATTATCGGCTTACTTTACAATAAGAAATTTTGGTCATTTACGACATATGTTATGGGTGTTACCTGTGTCTATTCAGTATACGATCAGCAGTTTCCTGTTTATTTTGCATCACTATTTCCAACAGCAGCTGAAGGAAATGAGATGTTTGGGTATTTAAATTCCCTGCAAGTCTTTCTTGAAGCTTCAGGCATGTTTATTGCTCCCTTTATTGTTAATCGTGTGGGGGCAAAAAATGGTCTGATTATTGCTGGGGTTATAATGAGCTTGCGAATATTGGGATCAGGATATGCCTGGGATTCACTCACTATTTCTATCATGAAACTGCTTCACGCAGCTGAATTGCCCATAATGCTAATCGCAATATTCAAATACATAGCTACAACCTTTGACAAACGTCTTTCATCGACTCTTTATCTCGTTGGGTTCCAATTTACCACACAGGTTCTAGCAAGTTTCTTGTCTGTTGCGGTAGGCATGCTTTACGACTCAATTGGATTTCCCGAAGCCTACAAATTATTAGGTATTATTGTCGTTGTATTTGTAATTATTTCTTGGTTTTTACTGGATAACGACAAATATCCTGCAACCCAAATTGATACTCAAACGTCTAATACCAATTAATTTATTTGAGTCATTTGGTATAAAAATTCCCATTAAAAAAATGATTACGTCATGAATCCAAATTCCTTTGCTGCAGTTAGTGATCTTATTAAGCAACAAACTGATCACTGCTTCAGCAAAGCACTCATCGAGTTCATTTGTGCTGGAACAACTATTTAAATCTTGACCTTCTCCCTTAATTAATACCAATTCTTCGATGAGAAATTATTAATTAAGCTGCACTTTCTATGAACTCTTTTGGCGATAAGTAATTCAATGAACTGTGTGGACGTACATTATTATAATGATCTCGCCATTGCTCTATTTCATATTTAGCTTCTGACAGTGTCCGAAACCAATGTTGACTCAAGCACTCGTTTCTAAACTTACCATTTAGACTCTCTACAAAAGCATTCTGAGTCGGCTTTCCTGGTTGAATAAATGCTAGTTTAACTTGGCTATCTTTAGACCAATTGAACATCGCTTTACTCGTAAATTCTGTACCATTGTCACAAACAATTGATGTAGGACGGGTTCTTGTTTCCATCAGTTGGTCTAAAAAGCGCGACACCATGTTGCCGTTAATAGAAACAGATACAAGCTGTCCAATCAGTTCTCGTGAAAAGTCATCAACGATATTTAAAACTCTAAAACGACGTCCATTAGCAAGTTGGTCAGCCACAAAATCCATCGACCAACGCTGATTTACATTGCTCGGCACTTCCATTGGCAGTCTTGGTCGAATTAACTTCTTACGTTTCTTAGTTCGTACCTGTAATGATTCTTCTGTATAAATTCGATAGGTCCGTTTACGATTCACAACTAGATCATCTCTCTTCAATAACTCGTGCAACATCAAGTAACCATAACGAGAATACTGCGTTGCATAGGCTTTTAACCGTTCTCGTAATGCTTTGTCTTGCAAAGGACGTTTAGGCTGATGGCGTAATGCCGTTCTACTCACCTGTGCTAGCCTACAAGCGCGTCGTTCACTGAATTTATGATGCTGCATCAAGTAAACAGCAATACGCTTTCTACCTGCAGGCTTTACCACTTTTTTGAAACAACATCCTTCATTGCTTCAACTTCGAGTAGCTTCTCCGCAAGTAGCTTTTTTAGCTTGTTATTTTCTGACTCAAGCTCTCTTAGTCGTTTAGCTTCGTTGACTTCTAAACCTGCAAACTTACTGCGCCAGTTGTAAAATGTACCCGTTGAAATACCCATATCTCTACAAATATCATCAACCTTAGCACCAGCCTCATGCTGTTTGATCACTTTTATGATCTGTTCTTCGGTATAACGTTTCTTCATGATTCGATCTCCATTGCGTATATTTTATTGGAAATCTCATCAAAGTCATGGTTTTAATTCTTGGGGAAAGGTCAAAACCTAAAAAAGCGGCTAATCCTCCGGTAATTCCCCCCTTATGAAGGCCAATAGCAAACCCAAGTTGACTAGAGCTAGGTCCGGGTAAAAGCGTGCACAGTGCGTTAAGTTGGGCGAATTTGTCATTATCAAGCCAGGCAAGTTGTTGCACAAAGCGATTTTGAAAATAGCTGATGTGTGCAGCAGGGCCTCCAAATG
>Ga0209955_1000434_pt1 | contig 14899 bp, 7 predicted proteins | sample SalPonA_A_H2O_MG_FD_185716 | JGI IMG/M metagenome (GOLD analysis project Ga0209955, IMG submission 185716) | Water microbial communities from South San Francisco under conditions of wetland restoration - Salt Pond MetaG R2A_A_H2O_MG (SPAdes)... | ecosystem: Environmental > Aquatic > Non-marine... | reverse complement strand
ACCCCGCCGTCAGGGTTGTTTGCTGGTCTACCCCACCAGTGGTTGAAACGGGGTAAACATACATATTAAAGCAGAGTGAACGTACACACGTTTCACTCTATTTTTGCGTTGCTGTAAGGAGAGTTACAGTGGAGATCATTGACAACAAAGCGGTGCTTCTAAAGCTCCGCAATCCGTCCCGCGTTACTACGGTCATACCTAAGAGTAGAGAAGTCGAAGGTAATCAGGTCGTAGTTAATTGGGGACTAGACGAGGTTCAAGTGCTAAGAAATCTAAATATAAAGGCACCTTCACCAATAGAAGGTAAGTACCAATGGACTGGTAAGTTCCAACCATTCGCCCACCAAAAGACAACCGCATCATTCCTTACACTGAATAAACGCTGCTTCTGCTTCAATGAGCAGGGCACAGGTAAGACTGCATCTGCGATATGGGCATCCGACTTTCTGCTTAAGCAAAAGAAGATAAACCGTGTACTCATAATATGTCCTCTGTCCATTATGGACTCGGCATGGAGAGCGGACTTGTTTACCTTCGCTATGCACAGGTCGGTAGAGATATGTCACGGTACACCTAAGAAACGTAAGGAGATATTGGCACTCAACACTGACTACGTAATCATTAACTATGATGGCATCGAGACGGTCTATGATGAGATAGCTAACGGTGGATTCGACTGCATCATTGTCGATGAAGCTACCCACTATAAGAACGTACAGACTAAGCGGTGGAAACTGCTTAACAAGTTAGTACAACCGAACACATGGTTGTGGATGATGACAGGTACACCAGCGGCACAGTCACCCGTTGACGCATACGGGTTGGCTAAGCTAGTGAACCCATATGCTGTACCTAAGTTCTTCAGTGCATTCCGAGATCAGGTAATGGTCAAGGTTACGCAGTTCAAGTACCTACCTAAAGCCGATGCTACCGAGACGGTACATAAGGCGTTACAACCAGCGATACGCTTCAAGAAAGACGAGTGTCTAGACTTGCCCGATATGACATACGTGAAGCGTGACGTACCGCTGACACCTCAACAGAAGAAGTACTATGAGGCGCTACGCAAACAGCTAGTGATAGAGGCGGCAGGGGAAGAAGTAACGGCAGCTAATGCGGCAGTGGCTATGAGTAAGCTACTGCAAATATCGTGTGGTGCAGTATACGCGGACGAGGGTGACACGGTTCAATTCGACATTAAGAACCGATATGCTGTATTGAAAGAAGCCATAGACGAATCGAGTCAGAAGGTATTGGTGTTCGTGCCATTCAAGCACACCATTGATATGTTAGCTGACAGACTACGCAGAGATGGAATCACCACAGAAGTTATCTCAGGGTCAGTATCCGCAACCAAGCGAACAGACATCTTTAAACGGTTCCAAGAAACGCCCGAACCACGGGTGCTCGTTATACAGCCGCAAGCGGCAGCGCACGGTGTTACGCTCACAGCGGCAAACACCATCGTGTGGTGGGGTCCAACGTCCTCGCTGGAAACTTATGCGCAGGCTAATGCGCGTGTGCATCGTTCTGGTCAAAAGCATCCATGTACGGTTATCCAATTACAAGGAAGCGGTGTCGAAAAACACGTCTACTCACTGTTAGATAACAGAATCAACGTTCACACAAAGATGATAGATCTTTACAACGGTTTACTTGACTAGCTAAAGATAGCGTATTATTGTGTGCTTCAGGAGAGGAGACAAAATATGACAAATAACATAGATGGCGTGTCTATTGATGCGTTGACCAAAACTTACCTCAAGATCAAAGCTAAACGGTCTGCGTTAAAAGCCGACTTTGATGAAGCTGACGGTAAACTAAAAACCCAGCAGGAATCTATCAAACGTGCCCTGTTGGACTACTGCAAAGAGAACGAGGTAGAAAGCGTTCGTACTAACAGTGGTCTGGTTTACCGTTCCCTGAAAACTCGTTACTGGACCAGCGACTGGGATGCTATTCATAAGTTCGTACTAGAACATGAAGTACCACAGTTGTTCGCCAAGAGTTTGAACCAGACGAATGTGCGGCAGTTCCTTGAGGATAACCCCGATCTAGTACCAGCAGGGCTAAATGTAGACTCTGAGTACTCTATCTCGGTGCGTAAGGCATAGGAGGAACCATGCAAAGTACAGGAGTTGAACCGTATGTTTCTATCGAAGTGTTAGCTAAGACGTTCATGGTTAGCATTTCCACCATCCGTACGTGGATGCGTGCAGGGTATATACCTAGTAGTACATACATAAAGATTGGTAGCACATACCGATTCCAACCTAAGCGGGTAGAAGCGGCACTTGCAGCGGTGTCGAATCAGCAAGACCCAGAACAAGCTGTAGAAGAAATAACATCAGTAGAAACTGATGAGCCCCAAAAACAACTAACATTTACGTTCAATACGTCCACTGATGATGACATTTAAGGAGATTACCAATGTCTGAATTATCATTGTTTGCCAACCAGTTGGCTACCAGCGACATCTTTAAGAAGCTCGCATCTGTAAACGATAACCTGTTAAGCGGTCAGGGTGGTGGTCTTACTACGCGCCGTATCTCCGTGAAGGGTGGCAAATTCCGTGAAGTAGTAAACGGTGAGCAGATTCATGTATCTAAAGAAGATTCTATGAACATCATCGTTATCAACGCGGCGGCTATCTCGCGTACATACTACGCAGGTACATACGATCCTAATAACGTATCAGCACCTAAGTGTTGGTCATCTAACTCTGAGAAGCCAGACGATTCTGTACCAGAAGATCAGCGTCAGGCGCGTGCATGTCGTGATTGTACACAGAACATCAAGGGTTCAGGGCAGGGTAACTCACGTGCATGTCGTTTCGGTCAGCGTCTAGCTATCGCTATCGAGGGCAAGTTAGATACCGTATACCAATTACAGCTTGCAGCCACCTCAATTTTCGGGGATGCTGTAGACGGTAAGATGCCAATGGGGGCATATGCACGATACCTGAAGGCTAACAACATGCCTGTATCTGCACTTGTTACCCAGATGTACTTTGATGAGTCGTCAGAGGTGCCGAAGCTTTACTTCAAGCCAGTCCGTCCACTAACGGAAGATGAGCTGAACGCAGTAGTTAAGCTAATGGACACACCAGAAGTAGAACGTGCCATCACTCTTACTGTTGCGGAGACGGACAAGCTAATAGCTACAGATAAACCAGCGCCAGAGGTTAAAGCGGCACCAGCCCCATCTATCTTTGAGGAAGCCGAAGAAGTAGAGGAACCTGTTAAGGTTGCTAAGAAAGCGGCACCAGCACCAGCAGACGCTTCTAGCTTAGCCGATGTAGTCGCCCAGTGGGATGATGACGAATAAGCTATAGGTAACGTGCGAGGGTTAACCACCCTCGCCATGCTAACATGGGTATCATAGATGAACACAATGGATTTCCTGTCTACTATTCTGGTAGCAGAAGGTAATGGACATTACTGCCTCTTCCGAGTAGACCGCGACGATAAATATAATGTACAAACATATTTCTACGACACCATCCAAGAGCTACGAGACGCGGCACTTGCCATAGACCCAAACACCTACAGCGTCTACACCACAGGCTTCACATTCAACGAGCCAGCACGTAAACAAGCAAACGCCCAACTATGCCAGTCGTTCTTCTTAGACGTAGACTGCGGCGACGATAAACCATACAAAACCAAGCAAGAAGGCTTCGATGCACTGAGAGCCTTTATGCGTACCCTCAAGCTACCCAAGCCACTACTAGTTGATAGCGGTAACGGCTTACAAGCATGGTGGCTACTAGACAAGCCAATCACTAAAGCTGAGTGGCAACCGATAGCCGATGCGTTCAAAGACCGATGCGTCCAGCACAAGTTTGCCGTTGACTCTTCTGTTACAGCAGATGCGGCTAGGTTGTTACGTGTAGTAGGTACACACAACCGCTGGCGTTATGGCGAACACAAAGGCGAGCTTATCCAATGTACCGCGCTCGGTATGGAAGCACCGCCACGTATTGCGGCAGAGGAGTTCGGTAAGCTCGTAAACAACGGGTTGATACCAGTTCCCAAAACTTATATGCCATCTACGCGTGGTATGACCGCAGTTATGGAGCGCCTAGCAGGTAACAAGGAAGCGAGCTTCGCTAAGATCATCAAGCGTTCAGCCGCTGGCGATGGCTGTCAGCAGATACTAGATGCTGTGCAGTACCAAGACCGCGTAGACGAGCCTATGTGGCGTGCTGTTATGTCTATCGCCAAGTTCTGTAAGAACGGTGAGAAGAACGTACACAAGGCTTCCATGCAACACCCCGAATACGACTACGGTGAGACGCAGAAAAAAGCGGAGCGTATTAAAGGTCCATACCTATGTGAACGCTTCATGGAAGCTAACCCGGCAGGATGTGAAGGTTGTCCTCATAAGGGCTTAATCAAATCACCTATTACGCTAGGCAGCGAACTAAAAGTGTTAGAGGGTGAAGTTGTCGTAGAAGATACGGTAGACGAATCTGGCGAGAAGCAATTAGTCACCATACCGAATATGCCAGCAGGATATGCGCGTGGTACGAATGGCGGTATATACGCAGAGAAGTTCAATAAGAACGGTGAAGCAGATCACATACTGATCGCCAAGTATGACTTCTACTTGGTATGTAACATAGACGATGCAGTGGAAGGGCAATCGTCCATAGCACGTATACACTTCCCGATGGACGGAATCAAAGAGTTCCTTATCCCTATGAATAAGATGTTCGGTGCAGAGTTATTCGACATACTTAGTAGGAACGGTATGCCCAGCATGAATATAAAAGAGTTAGGTAACTATCTGTGTGCGTCAGTAGATGAGATTAAACATAAGAATAAAGTGCATGTAGCACACAGGCAGTTCGGCTGGACCGAAGATAACAAGGAATTTGTTATAGGGGACAGGGTATACCGCCCCCATGCCGAGCCTGTGCAGAATTTCCCAAGCGCACCTACAGCGCAGTTTATTCCACGGTTCTCCACGCAAGGTACTATGGAGGGTTGGCGTAAGACGATGGACTTCTTCAACCTGCCAGACATGGAGACGTACCAACTACTTATATACATGAGCTTCGGTTCGCCGTTGATGCAGTTCACTGGTCTAGCCGCATGTGGTGTACATATACACTCTGTTGACTCAGGTTTCGGTAAGACTACGATCAAACAGGCTATGGCATCAGTGTGGGGTAACTCTGCCGCACTTCTAAACAAAGCCAACGATACGCAAAACTCCCGTCTTAACCGTATGGAGACGTTCCATAACCTACCATTCCTCATAGACGAGATGACCAATAAGGACGCTAAGTTCTTATCAGATTACGCATACACCCTAGTCGATGGTATGCAGAGGAACCGTCTATCTAGTAGTGCTAACAAAGAACGTCATCGTGGTATGCCGTGGGCGTGTATCACCGTAACGTCTGCAAACGAGAGTATGATAGAGAAGATAGCTGCGCTTAAGATACTGCCAGAAGCGGAAGCTATGCGTGTGCTAGAAGTACAGGTGTTCCAGAACAAGCAGCTACTAGCAGAGATGAAGGGTGACACTGACGCGTTATACAGAGCAACGCTACAGAACTTCGGTTTCGCAGGTCCAGTATTCATACAGTACGTGCTGGACAATAAAGCCGAGGTAGAAGAACTACTGTTCAAGATTCAGAAGCGTGTAGATAAAGCCGCTAACCTATCGCAGAAGCACCGATTCTGGTCTGCTAGCGTGGCATGTGCATTAACAGGTGGTTACATAGCTACTAAGCTCGGCTTACTTACGTATGACTGGGAGAAAGTATTCGCCCGTGCAATTAAACTGTTAACCATAGCCAACAGCGGTGTTGCTGTTATGCGTGAAGAGTCTACTCCGTCCAGCATCATATCTGATTACTGGGAGCAGCTTGGTCCACGCCGCTTAGTTATCAACCGTAACAACCCAGATACGCAGATGGATATTTCACCAGTAGCTATATCTAGCATACCGCAAGGGGGTATAGCGGCACGTTACGAGCCTGATACCAAGCACCTATGGTTGTATCAGAAAGACTTCAAGAATTGGTGTGTATCCAACGGGCTAGTGTATGGCTCGTTCATGGCTAAAGCCGAAGAAGAGTTCGGCAGATTGATCGTTAAACGTATACGTATGTCGGCTGGCACTCCATATGATATGAGTAACGTAACAGCCATACGCATTGATGTAACCAAACTAGAAGGGTTTGATGTAGATGATTCTGAAGATAGGACAGATTGACCCTGATGGTGTAGCTATCGACATTCCGTGGGACGAGTGGGAAGTCGATAGCTCGGTGTTCGTACCTTGCATAGATACGGATAAAGCCATGAAGCAGCTTAAGGCTATAGCTAGACAGCGAGATATGAAGATCGAATGCCGAATACGTATTGAGAAGTATTTCGGCATTCGAGCTTGGCGAGTAGCTTAATTCTCTATATCCGATAGTATCCGCTGTATGCGAGGTTGTAGTCGTGGGTCTATACGAACACCCTGATACATCTCGCCAGTGGTACGCTCATGTGCGTTCATTGCGTCACGTAAGCTTTCATTAGTAATAGCAAACTCAGGCCAACGCTGGTTGTACTCTATTATCTGACGTATCAGCTTAGCGACATCATCACTGTTGCCTAGGCGTAGCGCAGTATACAGACGCTGGCTGATCTTACGTTTAGCTTCACCTGCATCACGACCAAGGGCAGAGATAAGCGAGTTCTCTTTCATTTTCAACGCGTACTCGGATGGTGTGAAGCCTAGCATCTGACCAACTAGCTCACCTGCTGAGTAGTCCATCACCTTATCGCCACGGGCAGTGAACTTACCATCTGCCGATACACCCTCAAACGTTTTGAGCACACTGCGCAGCGAGGCGGGTGCGAAAGACTGAGCGCCTTTCATAAAATCACCCTCTGCAATCTGTGTAGCACCACGGTTCCATGAGTTAGCAATACCGAACACAGGGCCACCTATGAACTCTACCGCTATCTGCATAGCTGTTTTCTCATGTGCCATGAATGGGTCACGGAAGATCAGGTCAGATAGGCCAACTCGGCTTGAGAACTCCCAACCTGTTAAGGTGTTCAACGCACCTGTAAACATTTCGTCACCTATGAGCTGACGTGTTACGGTGTCGAAGTCTTCCTCATCATCTTCCTTCATCAGGTCATGCAACATAGCAGCGGCACCGTAGAGTGGTACACCCTGCGCACCAGCGATCAGCATGGAACCGCCGATCATACCAGTAAACTGCTTACGTGCTTCCCTCTTAGCTTCCGCATCCTTACCTACTACCATGTCCTTCATAGTCTTACCTAGGAGGTAATACATGGTTACGCCATAGCGTTTGAATAGGAAGGCTACGCGACCCACGTTGTTCTGTGCGATACGTGGAGCACCAGCCGCATGAGCGTCACCGTTAGTGATAGCTACTAGGTTGATGGCTTCCTGTGCCGCCAGTGCTTCAAGCTCAGCTTCTGGCAGATTCTTAGTAGCGGCATCTTTCTTCAACTTCTGCAAATGCAGATCGTATGCAGCCATGAGGCCAGCCTGACGGTTTAGGCGCTCGGCGTGGTGGAACATGAAGCCCGACACCGCGTTAAAGCGTGACCATTTGCTGTCCAGACCGTCTACATCTAGCACGTCATAAGCAATAGATCGGTTAAGCTGACCTTGCTCATCTGCAATGCGTGTTAGTGTTTCGTAGCGTTTTATTTCAGCAGGGGTATTAGGATCGCTAAAGTCGTAGTTATCCAGACCGAAGCTGGCATTTACTGTGTACTCTTTAGCCCCGTTAGGACCAACACCCATGATCTTACGCTTGTTGCCACTATGGCGTAACACATTCATAGCATTGCTGAACGCTTTGGTAGATTCTTTGAAGCCGTATCGACCACCGAAGTACGGCAACATAACCGTAGGAATCTGTGCCAAGTTGACCAATGCTGACGATATGTTAAGGCCCAGCGTCATAGCAAAGCCCATACCTGTTAAGAGCTTAGCCGCACCATGTACACGAGGATTCTTAGCGAAACCTACATGAGATTTTAGTTCGTTAGCCCACTCTATCGCAGAGGCGTTGTTGTGCAGCTCACCTGTGCGATCCATCATGGCTTCGTTGATCTTACCTTCCCACTTGCTGAGCTTCGCACCGTACTCCATTTGAGTAAGCTGGTTAGCAAGGTTCAGTGTCTTCTTACGGAACACCGCAGTGGCGTCACGTTCAAAACCGAGTACACCCTTACGCTCTTGGAAGCCTTTCAGGATAGAACGTTCTGGTAGTGAGTCCATGTATAGACGCATGATCTGGTCTACAACTTCTGGCTGTACTTCGTTTGAATCTAGCACCTTACCTAGCTGGTACATGAACGAGGTAGGCGGCGCGTTAGCGAAGTCCTTAACGCCTGTGCGAATGTACTCGTTGAACTTAATCTTAGGAATCTGCGAAGCTACTTCCTGTCTCGCAGCGCGGCGCTCTGCTTCCGTAGTGAAAGCATACTCGTAGTACTCGTTATTGCGTGGGTCTGTGTAACCCAACACAAAGTTACCTTCACGAGTTAGCGGGAAGTAGGGCTTGATTCGACCAGCTTTGCGGATAGTGTCCAATGCTTCTTTGAACACACGGCGTGATGCTTCCTCTACACCGTCCGAGTTAGCAGTACCTTCTAGCACAGATAGGATTTCACTGAACTGGCTATCAAGTGTGTTAGCCATTGTGCGGTACGCATCCTGCCCAGATTTACCTAGTGAGTCGTACTTACTGCGCAGCTCACGGTACTTGGCTAGCTTCATAGGCTGGTTTTCGTACGCCTTTTTAGCCTCTGCCATAGTCATGCTAGGGTCGATCTGGTTAACAGTCGCATCGGCAATCATGTCATCCATTGCCTGTAACTGCGCAGGTGTAGCGTTCTTACGCCACGGGCGGATAACTTGGTTGTAGCCAACCTCTAGTTGAGACTGACGCTTACCCATAGCCGCACTCATCTGACGAGTAAGTACTTCAAACTCACGTGAGAGTTTAGACAGCGTGCTCTTAGCGCCGAACTTGCGTTCGATCATGCTAGACAGAGAGCTTAGTGGTAGGACAGAACGCAGGATGCTTCGCATCTTAGGTCCGTGGCGCTCGATGAGTACCACCGCACGATCCATACCCTTAGTCGTCATGTTGTCGATACGACCACGAGTATCTACGATCTTATCTTCTAGGTAGAAGGCACCGTAGTCTTTACCACCTTCCCACGGTTGCATGATGGATTCGATTTCTCGGATAGCCGCATCACGTACACTCTCGCTACGACCTAGGTATCCACTAATGTCTACACCTGTTAGCTTCTGTACGATCTTCACAACGCTATCTAGGAACTGCTGCCACTTAGTCGGTTTACCATCGACCTTCACACCGTAGTTATCTAGCTGGCGCTGGAACTCAGGGTTAGTGTAGGCTTCTGCAACGAACTCTTTGAGGTTCTTGAACGCGTACCAGTCCTCACCCATTTCGGCTTTCAGCGATTGGTATAGAGCGTTTAGCTTCTTAACCGCTGGCATGTTCGGGCTAGTCTCAATGGTATGAACTGTTACAGCGTGAGTAACCTCGTGGAGTAGGGTATGTGGTGTCATACCTTCCAGTGAGTTACGAATCTGGATTGTGTTTTTACCAGACTGGAATACACCAAGCGCAGTACCACTAGTGCCGATCTTGCCGTCAGCAGGGACGACTTCGACCTTAGTGTTCATACGAACTAGCACTCTGCTTAACGCTGAGATAATGCCGCGTAACTGAGGGTTTATAGCGTGCATCTCCATGAGGCGCATAGCACGGGTGAGATCACCCGCAGCCAATGCTTGCTGTACCTCTGGGTGCAGTGGTCGGAACGCATCGGCACCAGTAGAACGCTTGTAGAACTCTAGGTAGTCATCGGTATCTATATCGTCAATGATGTCGGCAATCTGTGAACGTGTGTACTTAGCGCTCTTCCCTACATCGTCTGCAAGTCGTTGCTGTTGTAACTTACGTCTAGCGTCTAGCTGACGTTCAATACGTTCAGAGTTACGGTGCTTACTAGCAGCGGCCTGTTTATCACGTGCCTTCTTAGCATCGCGCACGATCTTGTCATATACCGCTACACCTTCTGGTGACAGCGTAGATACTACCCAACGCTCAGCCGCTTTAGCCGCAGGTGCCTGTCGCCCATCGGTAGGACCGAATACGTTGTCATAAGCAATGTTAACCATCGCATCAATAGAGCGACCTTTAGTGGCGAAGTATCGCTTAGCGTATGCCGCATCTGACTTCTGTGCTGGTGATCCCTGCACGATATTGAAGATAGGGATGTGGTCTACATCGGGTACTGTATTACGTGGGTACTGGTTAACGTATTTAACAGACGGATCAAAGTTAGACTCATACTGACGATCACTAAGCACAAGATCGTAGTACTCATCCTTAACACCACCGCGCTCTATGCGGTCAGCCTCTTCTTGGGTAAGGAACTGCCCAGACTCTTTGTACTGCTTACGCGGCTGCTTGTCTTGCTTCGTCTTCTCTTTCGCTTCCGCTTCGTTTTTAGCTACTGTTTCTTTGCTTGCTGGGCGCGTTTTACGCTTGGGCGTTTCTTGCTTGGGCGTTTCTTGCTTGGCAGCGGGCTTGGTACGTCTACTACCTTTTTTGTTTTGCGCGGGCGCTTTTTGCTTGGCGGGTTTGCTACCTGCTTTGCTTGGTTGCTGTTGCTGATCGCCATCTTTAGGAACCTCTAATGTATCGGTTGTCCCTGCATCTCTGCCTCTAAGTCCACTAGCAGGTCGATCACTAGCTCCCAGTCCTCCTCTACCATCCATGACAGGAGCGGTGGTACTACCAGTGTCGCTTCCGGCTCCTCCGACCACAGGAACTGGCTGGCTAGGAGCAGGGCTTCCTCCAACTCCACTCGGCTGATCTGTTCTAAGCGCTTCGACATTTGGCATCCCCCCAACTTGGTTAGCACCCTTTTCGGGTATCATAGCTTCCATGCCTGCATTATCTGCACCAGTATCGACGGTAGGCTGGGCCTCGCTCCGCTTGTATGACTCTTGAGCGATAGCTGCACGTTCCGCGTCTGTTAGTGCGCCACCTGTGTAACCACGGCGACGAAGTTCCGCAGAAGCTGCTCGCTGCATACGGTTCATGTCTGGTGAGTCTACTTTTGCTATAGCTTCGTCTATAACTGCCTTACGAGCTTGAGCCGAACGTTGCTCTTCCTGTTGAGCAACTTCGTTATCTTTCATTCTAGTAGCTACATCAGTGCGCGCTTGCTCCGCTACCTGTTCGCGCTCTACATCCCTAGCTTTCTTAGCTTCGTCAGCGGCGTACATCTCTTCGACTTGTGCAGCTTCATCTTCTGCAACCATGTCACGCTGGCGTGGGTCTGCTGGGCGTGGTTTGTTAAGTGGTGGCACAGTAGCTAGTGGCGGCAAACCTTCTGGACCAGCCCCCATAGGGAACAAGTCCTGCTGGGTACGCCCACGGTTAAGCATACGGTCACGGGTATCTGTAGCCCGCTCTACGTCAGCTTGGTTCCGTCTGTTTAGGTTAAGGGCAGTGTCTTGGACAGCGGCTCTGTTTGCAGCGTCCTGTTTTTGTAACTGCTCAGCACGAGCCATACCAGCGTTAACACCAGCATCGGGTGGTGTTAGTAGTCCAGCGATACCACGTTGGTCTGGTAGCGCACGTTGCGCTGATGTACGTGCAGGATCAAGAGGGGAGGAAGGTGTAGGCTGTGCTAGCTCGCGCTCTTCTACCATGCGGCGGTTAGCTTCACGCTGGCGTTCCCACTTATCCTCTATATCGGTTAGTGGGGTGTCCTTGTACTTGGTTCTAAGTGCTTCCTCTTGCGCGATCTTGCGCTTCTCTTCCGCAGTGGCAGCTCGCTCAGCTTCCATATCGGCAATGACTTGATCTGTTAAGTCTTGCCCTTCTTCACCCATGTACAGAGGGTCGTCAGGATTAAGCGGCGTGGGGCTATCTGGCGCTGGTAGGTTTAACGTCTCAGGCTCAGCAGGTGCTTCTGGTGTTTTCGGTGCGCGTCTGCCTTTGAGCGCCGCATCGGCTAGACCCTGTAGGATAAGACCGACAGTACCGCCTACACCAGCTTCCTTGATAACGTCCATGTTAACCAGATCAGCTTCTGGGTTGTAAACCTGCTGCTCGATTAGGTTCTGGATAGTGGCAGATATACCCTCAGTGGAGCCTTCTTCTAGGAACGCTTTGCCGTAACGCTTCCAAGCCTTCTCTACTATATCTGATCCAGCACGACCAAGGATTCTGCTGATAGGTAGTAAGTCCAAGCCACCTGTCATCAGGCCCGGTAGGAACGTCTGGTCGATCTCTTCTTCTGTAGCACCAGCTTCACGTGCGCGTGTTGTGGCTTCACCAGCACCAGCGGCTAAGGCGGTAGCACCAGCAGCGCCCCAACCGAGTGGACCCATAGCCGCCATGATACCCATAGGTAAGGTGCCGCCTAGAGCGTCACCAATCGTACCACCTATATACGTATCACCACCTGCACCAGTATCTTGTGCGAACGGGCTGCGTGCAGACTCGGCAACGCTGGATATTGCGTCTAACGTCTCCTGATCTGCATCGAATCCTTCCGCTATACCTTTAGCGGCAAGTTCCCCCATGTTGACAGCGCCACGTGGGATACCCTTAAAGAACTCCTCGAATTCATCAAGGACGTTATAGTCGGCATCGTAGTTCTCGATATAGTCCGTATCTACACTAGCCGACTTACCACGTTTACCTAACTTGAAGTCTACTATCTCTCTGACTTCACGCTGCGATAAGCCTTCTGGCGCTTCTATGGTGTAACGATTACCGTCAGACGCAACTACGCTATACGATGCCATACTATGTCCTTAATTCTGTAGCTGTGGTTCACCAGCCTGTTCTGCTTTTTCTGCTAGCGTCATATCCTGACCCGTCAACATACGTAGCTGCTTAACTTGTTCGTTAAGCATAGCGTACTGCCTGTTGCCAGCCAGTGCAGCTTCTTTTGCACGTCTAATTTCTTCCCATATCGGATCATCAAGTGGGATGCCTTTCGCGCTAGCTTTAAGCTCTGCTTGTACCGCTGGGTGCGTCATACCCAAGACTTGCTGCTCTATGGCATCCATCACTTCAAGTGCCTTAGTGAGCTTAGCTTGGTATTGATACAGCTTGTTCTCTTCCTGCTGCATCATTAGGCGTCGAGCGTTTAGTTGATTGGTATAGTCCTGCGACTCTAACTTAGCTAGATCAATACCTTGCTGTAGGTTAGTTTTCTCGTTACCAGTACTATCCCCGTAGATAGTCTTACCTTGGTCTACAGCCGTGCCGTAGAGCGACTTGGACTTATCCCACTCACGACCAGCCATCTCACGTGCAGCCAGTGCTTCTTGACCGAGACCCGTGGTAGCAAACGACGAACCAGCAGTGGCTCCCGCTGCACGGTTCTCATCACGGAATTTCTGATCTTGGTCATACATAGCTTGGATAGCTTCGAGCCCCTGCAATCGCCGCTGCTGATTACCACGTTTAGCACCCGTACTTGCAGCGTTCATGTTACGGCCCATGTACCCTAGGTTACGCGTACCAGCGGCACCAGATAACGTAGACCATAGACGATCCATACGAGCGGCTTCTGGGTCATTGATCTCAGCCCATAGCGCTTCTTTGTCAGCGATACGCTGCGCACGTGCATCCTTTTCTTCCTGTGTACGGTCACGCTGGCGCATAACACGGTCATACATAGGATCGCTGTACTTATCCAGCATAGCTTCTGGGTCTGGCAGATTGATCTCTGGTATTTCCAAGTCGGGTAGCTCGCCCATAGCATCGGCATAACGCTGGCGTAGCCTACCTACGTCAGTCTCTAATGGACCGCCAAAGTCTTCGATGTTGTACTCTTTACGCTCTACGCCATCTAGACCACCTGCGCCGCCGCTAATAGTAGACCCACCAAGGAGTGTCTTATCCATACCCATATCTGGTGCTGGCGGTGTCTGTCTATCACCTGCAAGTGGTGCCTCTGTAGGTTTAGCCCCTGCCAGCGGTGTCTCTTTAGGCTTAGCCATATCAATCGGTGTAGACTCTGTATCTGAGTCACCTAACCCAAGGAAGCCAGCACCAAACTCGCCAGCACCCTGTAGGACATCACCCACTGCCCCTGCTGTACGCTTAACGGGACTTACTATATCTGGTAGGACGGTTACTAAATCGTCTCGTAAGTTTTCACCTGCTCTACGTGGTAGAGATTTAGCCTCGCGCACAGTTGGTCTATCGTTAACTATCTCACCAACTAGTTCACCACCAGTGATAGCAGCTACATCTTCTGGACTGATCTGACCATCCTTAATCATCTGCTCTAGCTGTTCTTTGCGGCTAGCGAACTGGGTACGACCATTAGACTTGAACGGCAAACCGTTAATTGGATTAGTTAATCCGTAATCTGGAACCAAGTCGGCACCCTTAACGAGTGAACCATCTTGCCCTGCGAATTTAACAATGCCGCCATTAGCCATCTTCTGCATGTTCGGTGCAGGTACACCAGCGATACCTTGCGGTGCCTGTGGGCGAGGCTGCATCGCCTGCTGCTGAGCTTTCATCGCCTGCTGTTGCTTCTGCTGTAGAACACCAGCCTGCTGCTTGACCATCTCGTCCTTAGTGCGTTGCAGCATCTCAGCTTCACGCTGCTGTGCGATAGTCTGCGGGGTCTGCTGTGCCTGCATCTGCATCTGACGCGCCATAGCGTCTTTTTCAGACTTGATCTTCTGTAACGCTAGCAGGTCGATAAGCTGCTGGTTCTTAGCATAGCTCTTCTGTAACTCTTGAGGCTTACTGCGGTACGCGTCTACGCGCTGTTGAACCTGATCGTCAATTCCACCGTTCATCGTAGACTCC
>Ga0209955_1000433_pt1 | contig 14911 bp, 16 predicted proteins | sample SalPonA_A_H2O_MG_FD_185716 | JGI IMG/M metagenome (GOLD analysis project Ga0209955, IMG submission 185716) | Water microbial communities from South San Francisco under conditions of wetland restoration - Salt Pond MetaG R2A_A_H2O_MG (SPAdes)... | ecosystem: Environmental > Aquatic > Non-marine... | reverse complement strand
CGTACTCCCACAAGTCATCCTCTAACCGCTGTAGTTGAAAACCTGAATCCCAGCTCTGATATCTGAAGGTGCTCTTGATCGGTTCTAAAATTTCGAACATTAAGCATCCGTGATTATCAATCTGGATGTTTACATCAGAACGCGGCTGCATTCGCATTGCTCCTTATGTCCAAGCTGCCCATTTACTTATGCAGTAACGCGCTTGGCTCATCAATTACGGCCACTTGAATTGGACAAACAAAATTGGCCTATGTGTGCTCTAAAGCCAAAATACTGATTAACTCTCGCCACACGCTCGGCCGATAAATTTCGAATTGTCCAACTCAGCCTCCCCATCCCACCGGTAGGCTACAAGTATTCCCTTATTAGCCACTGAATAGTCTAAACAAGCTACATTTGGTGCTAAGCGAGCAGGCACACCTTCCATCCAATAGTGACCCAAGAAAAGCGGCTTTTCGGACTCGGCATAGCCTGGTAGTGCTGATGCGGGTACGAGGTGTTCAGCCACTTTTGGCGTCAGGCCACCTGGACCTATAGACAACCCTAGGTCTCTCACCTGCCCCGCTTTATTTCCCCACCATTTGACGCGAAGTTCCTTGCGTTCTTTTCCGTAGTTATCCTTTATTGCCAGATCGGCAGGCAAGGTGTATTCGACGCCCTTCAGGAGTGTTTCTACGCCCTCGTATTCTGGCGTACCCTTTCGATTCGCTCGAACAAGGAAGTCATCAGAGAGGGTCTGGTCAGGGTTCAATAAAAGCGTCAACGCATCCACATGAGTTTGACTCCAGCATGCATGAACAACACGTAAGCCGTCCAGGTCTAGCCAAAGGGGTAATGTTTTGAAGAAGGACAAAACCCGTTCTAACGAGTAGCCTCCTTCAGGCTGACGTTCAACAACAAAATCGTTCAAGAATGCAAAATGCTGCTTAATGTTGCTGTTTTTACGTGGACGTAACCAACACCTGGGGTTATCAGGGTCTGCGGTATGAAAAGCGAGCGCATTAAACTCATGGTTACCCATCACGGCCAACGCGGCGCCGTTTTCTACCATCGGTATCACTATGTCCAGAACTTGACGCTGATTCTTTCCCTTATCGATAAAGTCCCCGAGGAAGATAGCCTGGCGTTGGGTATGACTGTAATACCCATCGTGATCTGAGTAGGTGTAGCCAAGGTCGGCAAGAAGCTGGCGAAGATCGTTTGCATGCCCGTGAATATCACCAATTAGATCGTATGAAACAGCTTTCGAATTCATTACTGCTTAACCTCACTTTCAGCTTCGAGAATTTTTCGGGCATTCAGTTGTATGGCATCCCGCCAGGCTTGTGGTTCTATGACACGAATAGCAGCACCAAAACCTAGGATCCACCACTGTGTTTGCTGATCATTGGGAACTGTAGCGATCAGCTCACACCAGTCTTGCTCGGGAATCTCAGTGAGCTTCTGGTTCTCGCTCAAAGGAGTCTCTGAGAGCATCCAAGCGATGTCTGGTGTTACTAATGCCCTGAATTGCACTTCGTCTTCACTGATTGGATAGCCAAAGGCACCCTTAGCGACATACTGATCGCAGGTAAAGTCAAAATCTGGGATATAGGCGCACTGACTCGTTGCAACCGATCTGAGTCGGTGTAAAGCAAATTGACGAACATCGCTGTACCCCTGCACTACGGCTAGGAGATAAGTGACGCTGTGGCGGGCTACTATACCTCGGGGATGAAGTGTGTAGCTCCGATGCTCGTTTTTTGCTCGACTCAAATACTCTACATCAATCGCTTTCCCATGAAATAGCGCATCCGTCACTTCACGCCAGATATCGTTGTCAATCTGCGCCGGTATCAAAGCCTTACCGTTGGGAATTGCCTTTACTTGCGACTTCCAATGCGCAAAACCGTTGCTCTCGCGCCCGCTTAGAAACTGCTTAGCGATATGGAATTGGTGGCTCAACTGATCTATCGCGATTTGTGGAAGTAATCCTGCTAGATACTCTTCAGCCATTACCCAAGTCAATGCGGCGGCGTTATCCAATGCCGGTAGATTGCTCTTATAGTCTGGATCAAAAGACCACCGATAAGGACGTTGATTGCGCTCACAAATCAATGGAAATTTACTGGAAAGCTTTTCTAGATCTCGCTGTATGGAGCGCAACTCAACTGAGAACCCGCGCTCCTCGAGTAAACCCTGCAATGTTGTTGTTGCGCGGTACTGCGGATACCGAGGTATTAGCTGTAGCATCGCCAGATACCGAAACAGCGTGTCTTGGCGTTTACTCACACAGCCTCCTTAGCTGGCCAAAGTCTGCTCGACCGTTTTGTAAAAATAGAACGTGGCGCGATCATCGACCAGCACCTCGTAACCATAGCGTTCGCCGAGGCGCTTAGCATAACGAAGGTAGAGCGACTCTTTAACTGCCTCGTTCGCGCTAAACCTAAAAAAGTAGGGCCTGTAGCGCTGGACCACCTTATCGATGAAGACGCCGACTTCATGTTTTACTTTGAATACTTGGGTGTTACTTGTTTGTGTCCAAACGGTTTCGGGAGGTGTATCGCCGAAAGCACGTTCGAGCGGCGTCAATTCATAAACTCGTCGACGAGAAGCTCGGACATCGATGTATAGATAGAACTCGTTACGAACATCAGAATAGCGCAGCACGTAGCCAATCCCATCTACTGTAAAAGCTCGCTTCACCGTTCTTCCGCCTCTTCACTCAGTAATTTCTGTGACAACCTCACCTAAAAAGTGACTTCCTAGGTAGGCGTAGTTATCAGGTAATGGGGCACCAAACTCGATTCTAAGATCGAGACCCTGTGGTATCGAATCTTCATCCACCTGTGCCTCAATGAAAGTTTGCTGGATTTCAAAGTACTTTTCAGTCGCCTCTTCGCTAAGGCGAAAGCAAATTTGTCTTGCCATAAGTTCTCCGGTGGCTTCTGAGAAGCCATCAATAATTCGATCAATCATCTAGTGTACAGGTCAAGGCGACAGTTTATGTCGCACTAAGCGTTATACTGTAAATATCCAGTCTGATTTTCAGGCTTAGGATCTCGCTGATTTAACCGGGCAACTTGCGGGCGAGTAATAAATGCGGCTAAAGCGGCGACGCTGTTGCCTTGATCATAATTTGAGCAAGGATAGTCTGATGAACACCCCTCTTTATCACTACATTCTAAAACAGCTAAACGTGAGCTCCCTAGGTGAAGCTAGACAGTTATTGGCCAGTAAGCTCGACAACCGGAATCCCAGTAAGTCTTTTCGAATTGCGGATCGTTTGCTGTCTTCGAACACTGTTTCCTCAGGCTTAGTGCGGCGACTCAGTTCAGCATTGGGCGTTCCGGTAGAAGAGATTCAACAGGCCTGCCATCAAGGAGAAAAGATACAGGTTGAACAAATGCGTCATTCGTTTTGGAAACGCGTAGGGCCACATATCTATATTGAAACAAAAGGGCCAGTTTCGTCTGCAACGCTTGCGGCTATCTGTCATGCAGCGCTGAAGGTCATTCCCCTTGTGAGTGGTAATGTGCCCCTTCCTGGGCGCGATTATAAATCCCAAATACAAGATTTAATCAGGACTCACTACCAGGAATACGGAGGTCTATTACCGGTATATGGGAAAATATTGGGGTATATCTATCGGCCAACTCCCGATCAGGAGATAGCCTTTAAAATCAACGGCGATATAGATTTAAGCCGTAGAGGGCCAGCAAGAATTGACCATGGATCGATACGTGTAAACGGAAGAGATGCCTCCTTCTTTAAGTATGGAATACAACCACTAGTCTAACTGAAACTATCTATGTAGTCTGAATACGGACTTTTTTGAGACAACTCCTTATGTTTAAAGTTGACAACAGCCTTGTTTTTTCGCCCTCGGACTTAACTCGTTATTTGGAAAGCCCGTTCGCATCATGGATGGCCCGGTTGTCTGTTGAGGATCGAGCACAGTGCCCAGAGAAGGATCCAGCCGACCCACTTATGCAATCACTTGCTGCGAAGGGATATGATCATGAAGATGCACTAGAGGCCTCTTTTCGAGAGCAAGGCCGCGTGGTTGTCAAAATTGAGGGCGAGACTTCAGAGGATAAGTTCGCCCAAACACTCCGTGAAATGGAGAGAGGCGGGGATGTTATTGTTCAAGGCCGGCTTGAATTAGATAACTTTGCGGGCTTCAGCGACTTTCTCGTTCGCGTTGAAGGCAAGAGCAAGCTTGGCGATTATCACTACGAAGTCTGGGACACAAAGCTCGCGTCCAAGGTCAAACCGACTTTCCTAGTTCAGCTGTGCTGTTATGCAGAGATGTTGGAATCGCTTCAGGGAAAACGCCCCGAACACATAACAGTGGCTCTCGGCAGCGGTACAAAGGAGTGCTTCCGTACCCTCGATTACTTCTCATTTTATCAATCACTCAAACACTCATTTATCGATTTTCAGCAGAATTGGTCGATGGACAATATGCCTGATCCTGCCGATTCATCGGATTGGGGGAATTGGTCTGGCTATGCAAATTCTCTGCTATTGGAGAGAGATCATCTGTCTCTGGTGGCAACGATTACCAAAGGTCAGATCAAGAAGCTCGAAGCTGCTGGTATTCACACAATGCAGGGATTATCCACAACCGATATTGAAACTATCCCAGGGATGCAAAGCGGCGTTTTCCAACGACTAAAAGCACAAGCCCAAATCCAGTGTGAAACGTTGGCGAAGCAGGCAACGAATGCAGACACAAAACCCGCCTATCGCATTATTAAACACGCCGATGGAACGAAAGAAGGACTTGCCCTACTTCCACCGCCCTCACCGCTCGATATATTTTTTGATATTGAGGGTTTTCCTCTAGACACCGGCGGGCTGGAATACCTGTGGGGCTCTACCTACTTCGAGGGCGGCAAACGGTTGTTCAAAGATTTCTGGGCACACAATGCTGACCAGGAAAAAGAGACTTTTCAAGCTTTCATTAGCTGGGCATACGGGCGATGGATAGAAGATCCCAGTATGCACATCTACCACTATGCTAACTATGAAATCGCGGCCTGCCGTAAGCTCATGGGACGCTATGGTGTCTGCGAGTTTGAAGTGGATCAGTTGCTTAGAAACGAAGTCTTTGTTGATCTCTATAAAATCGTTAAAGGCGGAGTGCTCCTCGGTGAACCGCGCTATTCCATTAAGAATGTAGAACATCTCTACCGTGGCAAACGCGAGACTGAAGTCGGTAATGGCGGCGATTCAGTTGTGGTGTATGAAGCATGGCGGACAAGGCACCAACAAGGACTTGAGGGAGACACGTGGGAAACCTCGAAGATCCTAAAAGATATTCGCGATTACAACATCGACGATTGCGACTCCACGCAAGAGCTCGTGGATTGGCTACGCTTTGAGCAAACTCATCACGCCATACAATATATAGGACACAAAGAGATAACTGAGCAAGAGCTTAGTGAAGAGATCAACGAGCGCACCCAATTGCGTGATCGCCTGTTGGCCAGGGCTAAGCAAGAAAAGGAGCAGGAAAACCCACTCTATAGTCTCACCGAGAACCTTTCCTGGTTGCTGGAGTTCCATCGCCGAGAAGCGAAACCCGTGTTCTGGAAGCACTTTGATCGTTTAGGGATGAGTCCTTTAGATCTTATGGATGATCTGGATTGCATCGCCTGTTGTGAGCGTACAGAACGCGAACCCTTCAAAGCCACGCCGCGCACCAAACAACTCAGTTATGAATATCGCTTCGATTTGGCGCAGGAATTCAAAGGTGCGAAAGAAAATTTTTATGTTGTCGGCTTAGAAAGCGACGATGGAAAATCAGTACGTGCCAAGTTCATCAAAGACGAAAGCGATCTCGATTCGGGCCTGATCGTTGTTCAAAGTAAAGATGAACTGCCCAGTTTTATTTCACTGGTGCCGGATGAGTATGTACGGCCAGAGCCGATTCCTGCTGCCATTGACGATGTGGTGAAGCGCTATGAAGCCAATGAACTAAAAATCGGTGAAGCAGCTATCCTCGATTTTCTCACCCGCTCAAAACCTCGTTTTATAACAAGTTATAAAAAATTAGGAGAAGGTTCAAAGATTGCGCCAAGCCATGAGCCCAAAGAACGTCTCGATCAAATTATTGAGGCGGCGCTCAATCTAGATAACAGCTATTTAACGATACAAGGCCCGCCCGGTGCGGGTAAATCGTATACGGGTAAGCACCTGATTGCTGAAATGCTAAAACGGGGCCTCAAAGTTGGCATCTCTAGTAACAGCCATAAAGCCATCAATAGTCTACTGATCAGCACCGCTAAGTATTGTCAGAGTGAAGGGATTAAAAGCTCGTTCATCTGTACGAGCAACACTGATACAGAATTAGAAACACTCGGAGTGACGGTTACCGCAAACAGTGCCCTAGCCAACCACATAGAACCCGGCGTTGTTCTTGGCACAACAGCGTGGGGCTTCAGTCGTGATGACATGGTGAATACCCTAGACTATCTGTTTATTGATGAGGCCGGACAGGTCTCCATTGCCAACCTATTAGCTATGAGTCGCTGCGCAAAGAACCTAATCTTGATGGGTGACCAAATGCAGCTCGGTCAGCCGTCGCAGGGTTCGCATCCCGCGGAAAGTGGCCTCTCCATTTTGGATTACCTGTTGCATCAAACGCCAACGATTCCTGATGACATGGGCGTGTTTCTGGGCACGACCTATCGGATGCATTCAAAGGTAAACCGATTTATCAGTGACCATATTTATGATGGGAAACTCGAGTCTCACCCGAGTACTGATCAGCGATACATTTCACTTCCTTCAGCCGACATAGCCGATTCAAATTGTATCGACAAAGAGGCGGGAATTATTTTCGTCCCGATGGACCATCAAGGTAACTCTCAAGCTTCTGATGAAGAAGCAGATCGGATTGTTGAACTCGTCAATGAGCTGTTGGGGCGACAATACCATACGGGGAGCCCTATCCACCCTACCCGCCCAATTACGCTCGACGATATGTTATTTGTGGCTCCCTATAATCACCAGGTTGCAAAACTGCGTCAGCGCTTCGGTGAGGACGCTAAGATCGGCAGTGTGGATAAATTTCAAGGGCAAGAAGCACCGATTGTTTTCTTGAGTATGTGCGCAAGCGATGCCAATGAGTCACCTCGTGGCATGGAGTTCTTGTTTGATCGTAACCGAATCAATGTAGCGATCTCCCGTGCAAAATGTCTCGCCATCGTTGTGGCCTCACCAACCCTAAAATTGTGCAATCCATCGAATACCGAACAGTTGAAACTCATTAACCTATTTAGCGCCTTATCCTCATGATTCTTGATCAAGCACTCGGAAGCATCATTGGTTTAGCTATTGGCGACGCTCTTGGAACCACCTTAGAGTTTCGCCAGAATCCATCGTCAGATCGAACAACTTGGCACACGGAAATCACCGGTGGTGGACCGTTTGGCTTAGAAGCCGGTGGTTGGACAGATGATACATCGATGGCATTGGCACTGATGCAAGCCTATAACGATGCAAAAGCATTCGATGCTGCACTTATCGGCCAGTACTTTGTGCAATGGTACCGAAAGGGAGCCTTTTCACACACAGGTACCTGCTTCGATATCGGTTACACGACGCGGACTGCATTGGACCGCATTGAACTAAAAACACGCGGACTTTCGCCGTATCAGGGTGACACCGATCCGCAGTCATCAGGAAACGGCGGCATTATGCGTCTTTCTCCTGCCGTCGTAGCCAACCATCAGAACTTCCGACAGGCTATCGTCGAGTCAATTGACCAGTCTCGCATCACTCATGCCAGTGCAGAGTGTGAACTGTACTCTGAGCTATTAGCGCGCGTGATTTATCACGGGGATCCATTTCTCCCGGAAGTTGCACCTTATGTTTTGCCCGACGATACGGACTGGAATGAACTCAATGCCAGTGGCTATGTGAAAGATACCTTTACCTGTGCCATGTGGGCCGCGCGCAATACGAATTCGTTTGAAGAGTGTCTTATACAAACTGTAAACCGGCAAGACGATGCAGACTCTACTGGCGCGGTCGCCGGCCAGATCGCAGGATCAATGTACGGGTTGTCCGGCATTCCATCGCGATGGCTTGAAAAGTTACTTTGGCGAGAACAGATTGAACAATCAGTTCGTGATCTTTACAAGCTAGGAAAACACCGATGATTGATGAGGATCGTGCACTCGGTGCTTTTATTGGTTTGGCGATAGGTGATGCACTGGGTGCGCCTGTTGAGTTTTTCCAGCGCGGTCGCTTCGCTCCGCTCACAGATATGCGAGAGGGTGGAAAGTTTAAAATGCGCATGGGCGAGTGGACAGATGATACCGCCATGGCGCTTTGTTTAGCCGAGAGCCTCATAGAGGTTAATGGATTTGATCCTGTTGACCAGATGGAGCGTTACTGGCGCTGGGGTAATGAGGGTCACCATTCGACGCGTACACACGCATTTGGCATGGGTAAAACGGTCGCGCGCGCGCTGGGGCAGTATAAACGAACCGGCGAGCCTTATTCGGGCTCAACGGATCCACGTTCAGCAGGCAATGGATCGATCATGCGATTGGCGCCGGTCGTCCTCTATTACCTGCAAAATTACGACGAATCTATACATTTCGCCAGGGAGTCATCTCGCACAACTCATCAGGCACCAGAGGCTCTTGAATGCTGTGTTGTTCTTGCCCATATCATCAGCAAGGCTATCAGTGGTATAGACAAAAAATCAGACTTATTCTCAGGGTTATCGATACCCGAAGCCTCCGATGGAATACAGTCTGTCATCCATCGTGGATACATTCAGAAAGATGAATCAGAGATCTCAGGTAGTGGCTATGTGGTCGAAAGCATTGAGGCGGCGTTATGGGCCTTTGAAACAACCAATTCGTTTGAGTCTGCCGTTCTAAAAGCGGCCAATCTGGGCGATGATGCGGACACTACAGCAGCAGTCTGTGGCCAAATCGCTGGCGCTTACTATGGTTATCATGCGATTCCAACGAAGTGGCTAGACGTACTTTGTCAGCGGAATAAGATTGAATCAATGGCACGAACACTGATCAGGGGCCCCAGAAATGAATTATGAGACTCTAAAGGCTTACCAGAGAGAGCATAGAGATAACTTTCACCCTAACCTCGCCCTTCGATCGCATCGTGCCTTGAGTTGGTTACAGCGTGCGGAAATGGAACAGGACATGTGCTTTCCCTGAGCGCTCACAATGCATGCGGCCCGAAATACGTGCCGATAATGTTCGATCCATTCAAGAGCGTCTTTTAAGCGAAGCCCAGGTTTAAATGCTGCTTGCTCCCCACACATCCCTCCCGGTCCGGCCCCGAAAGATACATGGGCAATTCGATCAGCATCGAATTCATCTCGATAGACCGAGGGGATCGTTTCCATGAGTGAATCATGATTTCCATTGGTTGAACGGTTCATAACTCCTCCTACAATTCGAGAACGCGTTCCCATGGTAGATCTATGTCATCTCGACCAAAATGCCCGTATGCTGCTGTTTGCTTATAAATTGGTCGTTCAAGCTGTAGTCTTTGCGTAATGCCCCACGGAGTCAGATCAACCCCTTTGATGATTTTTCGCTCTAGATCCTCATCTGAAGCAACACCAGTTCCGAAAGTATTGACGAATACGGATGTTGGCTCAGCAATCCCTATGGCATAGCTAATCTGCACCTCACATCGTTCTGCAAGCTGGTTGGCAACGACAGAGAGAGCCACCTGCCGTGCTGCATAGGCAGCTGATCTATCAACCTTAGAAGGATCTTTGCCTGAAAACGCCCCGCCACCATGGCGTCCAGCCCCACCATAGGTATCTACGATAATCTTTCGCCCAGTCAGTCCGCAGTCCCCTACAGGACCACCAACAACAAACGAGCCTGTGGGATTGATATGTATCTGTGTGTCGGGGCTAAGCCAACCCTCAGGAATAACTGCGGGGTAAACCTCTTTCCGAATGAGATTCTGTAATTCAATCTGTCCAACTTTTTCATCATGCTGGGTGCTCGTAACAATATCCGATATGCCCACAGGACGATTGTTCTCATACACCACGGTAACTTGAGCCTTTGCATCAGGACGTAACCCATACGATCGTTCGAGACGCAGAGTATTTAATTGTCGAATAATTCGATGAGCAAAGAAGATAGGTGCAGGCATGTAAGCTGGTGTTTCATTTGTGGCATATCCAAAAACCAATCCCTGATCCCCCGCGCCCTGGCTTTTTGGATCTTTGCGATCCACACCTTGGTGAATCTCAGACGATTGTGCACTCAGAAAGTCTATAAATTCAGCTGTATCAGCGTTAAAGCCGAGACTATCATGGTCGTAGCCTATGGATCTTACTGTAGCACGCGCTATTGATTCATGGTCGACCCGAGCGGAACTGTTAATCTCTCCGGCCAAAACGATTCGGTTATCCTTTACGAGTGTTTCGCAGGCTACGCGGGCTTTCGGGTCTTGATCTAAATAAGCGTCCAGAATGGCATCTGATATTTGGTCGGCGACTTTATCTGGATGGCCAACAGAAACGCTTTCGGAAGTGAATGTATGATGTGTCATGATCGATTCCCCGCCCTCAAAGGTTCGTTTAGGCTGCGAATCTCAGAGGGCATCGATCATCGCCGCTTTAGCTGTATTTGTACCCCGCCCGCAAGTTGGTTGTTAAATCGGCGGCATATACTAAGCTACCATGAATTTTATGCATTGCAAACTGTATCGAACCCTCTAGTTAACATGTCTCTAACTATCGACGTATAGGTACATCTACCAACTAACAGCTCTTACCATTCCTCTTCAAAGCAGGCCTTATCTTCACTTAAGCTTGCTAATATTTCATCACGGACAACGTAGGGCGACTGGATTTCAATGCAAGAACCGTCATCTTCAAGTAGTGCGTCAAACTGGACGCTCTTGTCTAAATGGTACGTCGCGTGTCCGTTGATGCCATTATCGCGTTCAAATTCGAACTGGTTATAAGCAAAAACAAGGCGGATAGCCGCAGTCTCCTCTCCCGACATGCTCAAGAGCGCTGCCTCTTTATCAATCATGAGTCGATGAACAATCGCTTCAAGGCCTTCGTTGGTTAAATGATCAACTGACAAACCTGCGAGCCTTAAGTAATCGCTCAAAACTAGATCAGGCTCCGCATTTTGTAGTTCCTCAATAATTTCATCGATGTTTTTTGCGTCCGTGTAATACTCTAGGCTTTCAACTGAATGACTTCGATAAAACGTCCAAGAACCGTCAGGCGGTAGGGTCAGGGCTAACGTATCAGCAAGTGTATCGGCCGGAATCTTCGCATATCGATCGGTTCGCTCAACTACATCCCGGATGATCTCATCCCTGCGTCGATCAACGGGAAGAGTCTTTAAATATTCGAGCGGTTCATCGCAGAAATTCTTGCTACTCATTAGCCTCGTCCTTATAAATCAGAGTTGAAAAAAGTCGCGGCCACTGGGCTAATCGGCAGTCAGCGACAATGATTTGAAAAGACAAACTCTTCAAATGGGCTTATAAAATAATGGCGACCCATTCGCATACCAAATGGCAGCTCTGTGAGCTTGTATTTCAACCGGGTATACAACCTCTTGATCGAACCAGCCCACATCGGTCTCGAAACTGGTGACATACCCTTTGTCCGTTTTTTCAACACGATAGCTAATTTGACCATCCCTATATAGAACACGATTCGAATCGAACTGAATTAGACAACCTTCTGAATCATAAACCCCTCCGTAAAGGGGTCGAGTCTTATACTTCTCAAGATCCACATCTAACTCATATATGCCAGTTACAAGATCAACCGGCGTAAAAGGAGCTTCGGACTCAGATGAAAATACGTCGTAGTCACTATTAGTGAGTTTTTTAAAGCCTCTTCTGTTGAAGCTAATTTCTTGACCAGACTCAGTAGTAACCGAAGCGCTCCATTTATTGACAACAGCACGCTCTTCGATCCAGGCTAAAGCTTTCCCGAAGCTCATCGGCTCATCACTAGTAATAACACCGCAAGGATGGAAACCAATTTCTGTCCTGACCACATTCTGGCTGATAGATTTCAAGACTTTTTTAGGGATGGTATTTAATAGATGGTTTACCATCGTCGATTACTCCTGTCATCCAACGAATGGACATCGCTGCTTTAAGCCAGTAATTGAACTATTACGAATTCTAATTTTTGCGTCGTCCTGATGCACTGAGCATCTATGAGACAAGCATAAAAATCGAAAGCCAGATTGAACGGTCACACCCAACAAGCAAATCGTTTACTCTCAATGTAGTCCAACTGAATGCGATCGGCCCAGTAATCCCCTCGGTGCAATTAGGTCTGGCTCTATACTGTACATATCGCACATCCGTCGATTCGAAATTGCCGTGCGAATCGGGCATTCATGATCTATTGCGGCGATGAAAGCACGGCTTGAAGTTTCAGATCGCCAGTTCTCAGTCAATTAGCGCTCGATCACCCACTGAACACTTAAAAAATTTTCTCGTGGGCTGAGTCTGTCATTTATAGGGCGATTGATGCTTATGTCCCCAATAAACCAATTCTTCCTCCATGCTAGCAAACCCAATGATTCCAAGGTCATGTACGGAGTCGATATGGAATTCCGTTAAGTTGTAAAAAGCCTTATCACATAATTGTCGGATGGTATCGAAACCGCCGATACGCTTGATTGTAGACGTCTGCAAATCCGGAAAATCTTCCTTTTCCGCATCGGTGAGATCAAGTAGCGGCTCTACGCGTTCTGCCAGTTCACCAATAAGGAATCCCGAGTGAATATATAGCAAATGTTGACAACTGCTGCTCTCATCAGGCCAAAGCGGTTCTCCACAGAAGGGGCAATGAATCGGTTGTGCGGTCCAGTTTTTTAGCAAAACGACATTCATGACAGGATCCGATTTTTAAAATTAGGTGTGTGGCTATTTATAATGTGTAGTATATACTACACATTATGGAAACGTTAGGACAATACATTCGCAAACATCGAGAGTTGCTCAGGCAATCAGACCGCTCGTATTCCTTGCGTCAGGTCGCTGAGCGAGTAGGCATCAAGCCCACCTATCTCAGCAAAATTGAGAGAGACGATCTCGCGCCTCCGAGTGAAGAGACACTTAAAAAACTGGCTCATGAACTCGAACTCGATGCAGATGTATTACTGGCAATGGCTGGCAAAGTATCGGCAGATCTACGGCAAATTATTTGTTCCCGCCCCGAGCTTTTTTCAGCATTACTTAGAGAGCTGAAATCAGTACCGGATCAGGCGGTATTAAAAATTGTCCGTGAAGTCACGGATGGCGATTGGTAGTAACAGACTGTATTACGGAGAGACGAAATGGTCATATTAGAACGCGATAGCCTTTGTTTTAGGTTCCCTGAGATTCATCCCTCGGCAACGCTGACCGTTACGTTCATGAGAACGCTGCGAGTACCGGATGATGGATCAACCTACCCACTACCAGCAGGAATCGATACGTTCCCTATGAGACATATCGAAGACTATAAAGATACGGTCCCAGTAGATTGGCTAAATCGTGGCGGTGTTTTACTTCCAATGTATCAATCAGAAGCACTCTGGATTAACTTCTCTTCCTCTTATCCGATGGCCCTCAAAATTGCTGCTGGTAAGGTTAACGCTATCACAGGTAAAGGCTGGAGCAATGAGCTCGGCGACGCCCCTCAGAATTACGTTGTTGTACCAACCCAGCCCTGGCTTGATGGGTTTAAAACAAGCGATGACTCGGTAAACCAGTTTGTTGCAGTTCCCCTCGGACATGGCGCCGCCACAGCAGAAGAACAAGTTACGGGTAGCGCTGAATTTGGTGGAATACAAATCATCGCATTTCCGCTAAAGCGAGAGATATACGATCGAGAGAAAGCAGAAGAGTTAGAGTTTTTAGAAATGCCCATGTTCTCGCGCCGTGAGTGCTCAGAGTCTGTGCCTGCATCGATGGGGCTTGGGTTAGGTGGCAAGATTAAACAAAAAATCTACGAGGATGATCGCGCTATCTCTGATTGGGAGACGACTGGATCTCGATGTTTTGTGCACCTAGTCAATAGCCAAGCATGGCAATTTATCACCTCGGAGCCCGTACCTCACCCTCCCATCCCGAAATATGAGTATGTTCGTCATGGGATACCATGGTTTGAACTTTACGATGATGGAGCCTCCAGCGTTCAAGGTAGTGAAACGCTATCAAAACTCAAAACAACATCAGCATTTGCCGCAACTAAGCCTAACGACAACATGCCGATCGATATAGCATCGACGATAGTGGTTAATCCAAATAGCATTGTGAAGGACGGAGATTACTAGACATGCGACGCCTCCTCTTAAAAAGAGAGACGTTAATTCATGAAAAACATCAGCGGGAACATCCAAAAGACGATGACGGCCAGCACGAAAGCCATTACGGGTCGGAATACGTAATTCGAAAAGATCCTACTAACCAACTCTTTACGCGTAGGAACCCACAAAAACTTAATATCCGGCATTGATGGAGCGACATAAATCCGAACTGGATCGCCTTCACGGTATTTCGGTAGTTGTGAATACTGTTTTTCACGCGTACCGAAGTCGAAAAACTCGTTTCCGACTCTTATGTTCGTGCTGATGTACTCGCGGCCTTTCCTGTCAGTCGTCGTGCTGTGATAGACCAGCGTCCCATCGAGAAAGTGCTGCCCAGAGAGAATTGGCCTTGCCGAACGATACGTGAATACCGACCGAACTAGGAGGTAGACAATAAAGGCTGCCAATTGTACTTGGAGCACGGGAAACGCTTTAAAAACAGCAAAGAGGTATCCAAGCCCCTCTGCTGTATTCGCGTTTTTCATAGACTGCGATTGAGCTTATTTATCCAACAAGCCTTTGGAGAACTTTAGGTTGGGCAATGTTGCCGCTGCGATTTGTATCTCTGCACCCGT
>Ga0209955_1000432_pt1 | contig 14927 bp, 15 predicted proteins | sample SalPonA_A_H2O_MG_FD_185716 | JGI IMG/M metagenome (GOLD analysis project Ga0209955, IMG submission 185716) | Water microbial communities from South San Francisco under conditions of wetland restoration - Salt Pond MetaG R2A_A_H2O_MG (SPAdes)... | ecosystem: Environmental > Aquatic > Non-marine... | reverse complement strand
GAACACTAGAAAAGGAAGAAATATTATTGCTATTGAAGGTGTTTATTCTATGGAAGGTGATTTAGCACCTAAAGAAATATTTGAAATAGCTGATAAACAAAAAGCTCTTTTAGTTGTAGATGAGGCACACAGTTCTGGAGTTATAGGTGAAAATCTACTTGGTATTTATGATTATTATAATATTAAAATCAAAGATAATCACATAAAAATGGGAACCCTAGGAAAAGCATATGGTTCATATGGAGCTTATATTCTTTCATCAAAAGAAATTATTGATTATCTTACAAATAGAGCTAAACCAATTATTTATTCAACAGCCCCTTCAAATTTTGATATTACTTTAGGATATGAGAGTTTAAAATATATCATTAAAAACAAAAAAAATCTAAAAAAGAAAATAAATAAAAAACTTCAAATCATCAAAGAAATATTAAATATAGATGCAAAAAGTTTAATTATCCCTATAAAAATTGGAGATAATAAAAAAGTCAAAGATATTCAAAAAGAGATATTAAAAGCTGGTTTTGTAGTAGGAGCCATAAGACAGCCAACTGTTAAAATAGCAATTATAAGATTAATTGCAAAAATTGATGTATCAAACAAGCAACTAAAAGAAGTTTGTAAAATTTTAAAAAAATACACACAAGAAGAGAAATGATAATAGAGAATTTAATTAAAGGTCATCAAAATTTTAAAAACAATCAAAGTGATGATTTTAAAGAAGAACTAAAGAGATTAGTAAAAGATGGACAAAGTCCTGATGTTCTATTTATAGGTTGTTCAGATTCAAGAGTTACACCTGATTTAATGCTAGGAACAAAACCAGGTGATATGTTTATATTAAGAAATGTTGGGAATTTTGTTCCGCCATACAAACATGATGAAGATTTCCATGGAAGTGCAGCTGCTATTCAGTTTGCTGTTTCTGTTTTAAAAGTAAAACATATTATTTTATGTGGTCATTCACATTGTGGAGCATGTAAAAGTTTATATCAAGATATCCCTGATGATGAATCACTAATTCATATCAAAACTTGGTTAAAACTTGGAGCTCAAGCTAAACAAAGAACTTTAAAAAATAAAAAGTTTACAACTGAAGAAGAGATGTATAGAGCTACTGAAAGAAACTCCATAAGACATCAATTAGATAATCTTCTAACATATCCTGATATTAAAGAATTATCTAAAAAAGATGAGATTACAATACACGGATGGTATTACGATATTGAAACTGGTAATATTGATGTGTACAATAAAGAAAATGATGAATTTAAACCAATTGAAGAATGGAAAAGATAATGGCAGATATAAATACAACTGAAGTTAGAAAACTACCAAAAGGAACTATTATAATTATTTCTATAATGGTAGCTATAGTTGCTGCTTTTTATATTTTTACTTCAACACTAAAAGAAGATAAATTAACGGAAGTTTTAAATTCTTTAGGTCATAAAAATATTTCAGACGTACAAGTTATAAATAAACTTAGAGTTGAAGATAAAGAGACAAAATATAAAACAAAAGTTTACAAAGTTAAGTTTTTTGATGATGATTTAAATAAAACGTGCATTGGATTTGTACACTTTGGAAGAAATAACCAATATAATGAAGATATCGATTGTAAATAAATATATAAAATTTTAGAAAATTTAGGAAAAATATGAGCTTAATAGAAAAACTAGAAAACAATGAAAGATTAAATTATGAAGATGGTGTTGCTTTATATGATTTAGATCTTTTCACTTTAGCACACTATGCAAATAAAATTAGAGAAGAAAAGCATGGTAAAAAAACTTACTTTAATATAAACAGACACATTAATCCAACAAATATTTGTAAAGATGTTTGTCAATTTTGTGCATACAGTGCAAGTAGAAAAAATCCACACCAATATACTATGACTCACGAAGAGATTTTAGAAACTGTAGGTACTTCACTTAAAAATGATATCAAAGAAGTTCACATAGTTTCAGCACATAATCCAAATACTGGATTAGATTGGTATATGAATGTATTTAAAAAGATAAAAGATAATTTCCCTTCTATTCATGTAAAAGCACTAACAGCTGCTGAAATTCACTTTTTAGCAACTGAATATAAGTTAAGCTACCAAGAAATTATTAATAAAATGATTGAACATGGTATTGATTCTATGCCAGGTGGTGGAGCTGAAATTTTTGATGAAAAAGTAAGAAAGAAAATCTGTGGGGGAAAAGTAACTTCAGAACAATGGCTAGAAATCCATAAACTATGGCATAAAGCAGGAAGACAATCAAATGCTACTATGCTTTTTGGACATGTAGAAAGTAGAGAAAATAGAATAGACCATATGTTAAGGCTTAGAAATCTTCAAGATGAAACAGGTGGATTTAATGCATTTATTCCATTAGTATTTCAAACTGAAAACAACTACTTAAAAGTAAAAGCACCCGTAACTGGTCAAGAAGTTTTAAAAACATATGCAATAGCTAGAATCATGCTTGATAATATCAACAACATAAAAGCATATTGGGCAACATCAACGGTTAAACTAGCTTTAATAGCTCAAGAGTTTGGTTCAAATGATGTAGATGGAACAATAGAAAAAGAATCAATTCAAAGTGCAGCTGGTGCTACAAGTGCTGGTGGAGTTGCTTTAAAAGAGTTTGTTTCATTGATTAAAAATACAGGGTTTACACCTGTTGAAAGAGATTCTGTTTATAATGAATTAAAAGTTTGGTAGAGTTCTTTATAAGAACTCTTTCAAAATATATTTTCAATCTCTAATTTGATTATAGATTATTTGGAAATTAACTTTTAACTTTGTATCTGCTTTTGAAAATACTATTGGATAGCTTACAATTACACTGTAAAGTTCATTGTTTATTTCATCAATTTTATTTAAGAACTCAACAGGTGATGCGACAATAATTTCAGCATCATAAATAAACTTAGTTACATCTCCATTTTTACTACTATTAAATTTAACAATAGCATTATCACCTAATAAAATAGAAAGTTGCTCACTAACAGCAACAGATGGAATAAAGTCATCATTTATATAGTTAACCTTAGGTTGAATAGCTATCTCTTTTTCAATTTTATTATCTAAATCAACTTCGACTTTTACTAAAGTTTTTTTATTTTCTTCAAGGTATTCAATATTTATATCATCATAAATTTTTTCATAACTTGGTTTGATTGATTTTATAAAACTATCATCTTTTAAAAGTGTACCTTGAAGTTTTAAACTCTCTTCATTTAATGTTAAAGTATCTAATACCATATCATAGGGAACATTTATAATTGCATCTTCTAAATTTTGCTTTACTTTATAGTTTGCATTAATATGATCATGTAATGAAATGTTTTTATTATCAGTTAGTAGTTCTTCATTTGGTTTATTTTGTATTTCATCAAAGTTCTTATACACATAATAAAAACCTGCAAATAAAGCTAAAACTAAAAGCATAAATATAATATTTGTACTCCAAGATTTTTTAGACTTTTTAGCTCTTGGAAGAATAAAACTTTTATTTATATGTTTATTTTTTACTAACTCAAATATTTCTTCATCTATATTGATTGGATGATACTCTATATCTAAAAGCATATCATCACTAAGTTTATCAATATCATCGTTTGTTAGTTGTTTTAAACTATAAAGAATAGTTACTTTTTCAATAAAACTATCTTTACCTTCTTCATAAAATTTATTAATGCTATTAGTTATAGCTTCGTATACTTTTAAATAATAAAATTCATCAAAAAGTTTTTGTCTTTGTAAGTCATCTTCAAAAAAATGTGTTTTTTTAATATCATTGAATTTTGGTAACTCAATTACATCATTATAAACAACATTTGATTCATTATCTACAACTACTATAAAAGCTTTACTATTATGAAGTAAAGTAACAATCTGATTTTTTAAGACATTTTGTTCTAAGTGTAAAGATAAAATATGAAAAGCAGAAAAGATAAAATCAATCCCTGTCTTCTCAAAATAGTTTTTTGTTTCAAAAAGAGTTGTTTTTAAAACAACTACATCAAGTTCATTATTAAATTTTGTGATATCACAATCTTTTAATTTTGATGAACTTTTATTATCAACTAATTTTGCTGTATCATTTAGTAAAAGTGTAGAAATATAAGTATGACTAACTTCTTCTTGAGAGCTATTAATTTTTATAGCTATATCATTAGGTAGGATATCTGCATCTGTAATAAAAGATGAGTTATTTGTATTTGTTATTTCGTCTTTATTAAGTTTTTTATAGTCACACTTTAGTTGATTATCATACTTAATAGCATTGATAAATAAACTCTCTTTATCAAACATTTAATATATTCCTAGACTAATGAATGTATCATCATTTTTTCTCTTATGAATTCCCTTGCCTCTTCAAAGTCCATCGAAGAAATATCATAAGGTTCACTAACATAAAAATCTATTCTACCAAAAGGTTTAGGTAAAACAAACTTATCCCAAGAATTAAATTGCCAATATTTTGTAGGAATAGCATTAAAACATCTAACTTTAACCTTGCTTTTTTGAGCAATGGCAACTACTCCATCAGCTACACTATACCTAGGACCCCTAGGACCATCTGGTGTAATCGCAACATCATTTCCACTTTTTAATTCTTTTATTGCTGAAATTAAAACTTTAGCAGCACCTTTTGAAGATGAACCCCTTAAAGCCCCAATTTTAAAACTTGAAACAAGTTTAGCAATAATTTCACCATCTTTGTTATGGCTAATCATGGCTTTTACATGACCATTTTTTCTAAACCCATAATAATTATATGGCTGAGACATTAAATCTCCGTGCCACATACAAACTAAAAAAGATTCACCATCATCATTTTTAGGGTGATGATAAACTTTTTTATTTGTAAAATAGATAATTCTAACTAAAACATACAGCAAAAAAGGCAAAATGTTAAGTTTAAAATATCTTTTCATTATGAAACAATTTCACCTTTTAATGCAGTTCTAGTAACATCTGTAACTTTTACATCTACAAATTTACCTAAGAATTCATCACTACCCTTAGCAAATACTTGTAAGTAGTTATCAGTATAACCTGAAACTTCACCATTAGGTTTTAAACTTTCAATTAAAACATTTACAGTTGAACCTACTAATTTAGGCATAGAAGCTTCTAAATGTCTTTTATGAAGCTCAATTAACTCAGTTAATCTAGCACTTCCTATTTCATCTGGAATTTCTTTGTCTGCCATATTTAAAGCTTCTGTTCCAGGTCTTGGTGAATATTTAAAGTTAAAAATTTGGTCAAATTCAACTTGTTTTACTACATCTAAAGTGTCTAAAAAGTCTTCATGTGTTTCACCAGGGAATGCAACGATAATATCAGTTGTAATTCTTAAATTAGGAACTAATTCTCTCATTTTTGCTGCTCTATTTAAGAACCATTCTTTAGTGTAACCTCTTTTCATAGCCTTTAAAACTTCAGTTGAACCACTTTGTAATGGCATATGAATACATTTAGAAATTTTTTCATTTCTTGCAAATTCTTCAATAAACTCATCATCCATATGTAAAGGATGGGGAGATGTAAATCTAATTCTTTTAAGACCTTCTACTTTTGATACATCTTGTAAAAGTTTTGTAAATGTATATTTAGCTCTTCCATCTGAAAATCTTCTTCCGTATGAGTTTACATTTTGACCTAAAAGCATTACTTCAACAGCACCATTATCAACAGCTTTTTGAACTTCACTTACAATCATTTCAGGTGGAATAGAAATCTCTTCACCTCTTGTACTTGGTACTATACAGTAAGTACATTTCTTATCACATCCTACAGAGATATTCACACCAACTCTATATTTGTTAGTATTTGCCGTTGCAAATTCATACATAGATTCATCATTGTCAATTGAAATTTCAACCGCACCTTTTACATCAACTACATCTTTGATTTTAGAAATATTTCTAGCACCAACTACAAAGTCAACATAAGGAGCTCTTTTAATAATATCTTTACCTAAGTGACTTGCAGTACAACCACAAACACCTATTTTAGCACCCTCTTTTTTCTTTTTATTGAATTGCCCAATTTCAGAAAAAAGTTTAGAAACAGGTTTTTCTCTTACTGAACATGTGTTGATGATAATTAAATCAGCATCTTCCATATTTTCAGTAGCAGTATAACCTTTGTGCTTTTCTAATTCTGCTTGAATATGTACAGAATCGGTGTCATTCATTTGACACCCTAAAGTTTGAATAAATAGTTTTTTATTTTCGCTCATATTACTTCACAGTTTATTATAATGAGTGAACTTCATACATATATTCTTCATCAGCAAGACCATATTTAATCTCTCTGAAATATACGTTGAAACCCTCTTCTTCTAAAGCATCAACTAATGCCATCATGTCTTTATGAGAGTTATCTCTGTCAAAGTAAAAGATTTTGTCTTTAACTTTTGCTAATTCTTCTTTAATTTTGTCTAATTGAACCTTCTTAGGTTTTTCGTTTAGCTCATTTCTTGCAAATAATAATTCCATTCACATTGCCCTTATTTGTTTTAAGATAGTCATATATTATATTTAAAATCTACTTTAATTTCTCTAAAAGAACTTTTAGATATAATATCTATCTACAATTACATTGAAAATCACAAAATTATCATTTCAATGACAAACAAAAGGTTACTAATGGACAAAATTATAGATATTATTGATTCTATTGCATATGAAAAAGGATTAAAGACTGAAGATGTTGAGCAAGCATTAAAAGAGTCATTTATTAATACTGCTAGAAAAATGGTTGATGAAACTTTAACATTTGATGCAACTATAGATAGACAAAATAAAAAACTTCAATTATTTCAAAAAATTGAAATAGTTCCTGAAGATGATGAAAGATTAACTGGAGAAGTTTTAGATAAATACGAAAATGAAATTAATCCAGAAAACTTTATTACAATTTCTGAAGCTAAAGAAATTGATGAAGATTTAGAGATTGGTGACTTTGTGAACTATGATTTAGAATTCGAAAATATGGGTAGAAATGCAGCTACTATTTTACACAATAACCTTGAGTACAAAATTCAAAGATTATTAGAAGAAAACTTACTAAACAAATATAAAAGTAAAATCGGAAAAACTGTTAATGGTGTAGTAACTAGAGTTGATAGAGCTGAAAATACATATATTGAGATTGGTGAAGTGAAAGGTTTATTACCTAGAAAAAGTAGAATTAAAGGTGAATCTTTTAGAGTTGGAGATACTGTAAAAGCTGTTGTAAAATCTGTAAATATAGATAAACAAACAGGTTTAATTGTTGAAATTTCAAGAACATCACCAAAATTCTTAGAAAGTTTACTAGTATCAGAAGTACCTGAATTAAAAGATGAAAAAATCAATATTGAAGGTAGTGCTAGAATTCCAGGAACTAGAGCTAAAATTGCCTTGACAACATTAGATCCTCAAATTGACCCAATTGGTTCAGTTGTTGGAGTAAAAGGTGTTAGAATTAATGCTGTTTCAAATCAATTAAATGGTGAAAATATTGACTGTGTTGAGTATTCACCAATCATTGAAAAATTTATTTCAAGAGCCTTATCACCGGCTATTATTTCGAAAGTAACTATTAAAAAAGAAGCACAAAATGGTGAAAAAGGAATTGCAGTTGTTGAGATTCCTAGTGATCAAAAATCAAAAGCAATTGGTAGAGCTGGTTTAAATATTAGATTAGCATCAATGCTTACAAAACATGATATTGAATTAATTGAAATTGAAGGAAATGCACCTGTTACAGAAACTGGTTCAGCAAATGGTCAAGAAGAAGCTAAAACTACTGATACGGCATCTTTAGAGGCCTTATTTAAGTAAAAGTACAATAATGAGCAATCTTGTAATTTACGATTCAATAAAAAAACAAAAACTACCATTTGAACCACTAAAAAACAATACTGTAAAAGTATATGTTTGTGGTCCAACTGTGTATGATGATTCTCACTTAGGTCATGCAAGAAGTGCCATAGCATTTGATTTACTTCATAGGGTTTTAAAAGCTAATAACTATGAAGTAATCATGACTAAAAACTTCACTGATATTGATGATAAAATCATCAAAAAAATGTATGAAACAAATCAAACTTTAGATGAAATTACTACAACTTATATAAATGCTTACAAAGCTGATATGAGAGCTTTAAATGTACTAGATAATACATTAGAACCAAAAGCAACTAAAAACCTTGAAGCTATGAAAAATATGATTGAAAATTTACTAGAGCAAGATATTGCATATAAAACTAGTGATGGTGTTTATTTTGATACCTCAAAAGATAATTCTTATGGAAGTTTATCTAAGAAGTTTGATGAAGAAAATTCTCAAGCTAGAGTTGAAGAAAACAAAGAAAAAAGAAATGCAGCTGATTTTGCATTATGGAAATATGCTAAAGAACAAGATGTAAGCTTTGAAAGTTCATTTGGTTTAGGGCGTCCTGGTTGGCATATTGAATGTTCTGCAATGATTAAAGAGCATTTAGCATATGAAGACACTCCTTATCAAATTGATATTCACGCAGGAGGTGCTGATTTACTTTTTCCTCACCATGAAAATGAAGCAGCTCAAAGTAGATGTTCAAGTAATCATCAAGAATTAGCAAAATATTGGATGCACAATGGTTTTGTAAATATTGATGGAGAAAAAATGAGCAAGTCTTTAGGGAATTCATTTTTCTTAAAAGATGTATTAAAATCTTATAGTGGAGAAGTTGTTAGATTTTACTTATTAACGGCTCATTATAAAACTGATTTTAACTTCAATGAAGAAGATTTAATTTCATCTAAAAAAAGACTTGATAAACTTTATAGACTTAAAAAAAGAGTATATGGAAGTGCTGCATCCACTGTGAATAAAGCACTTAAAGAAGATATCTTAAACTCTTTAAATGATGATTTAAATACATCAAAAGCAATTGCAAGTATTGATGAAATGATAAACACAGCAAATGAAAAACTAAATGCTAATCCAAAAGATAAAAACCTAAAAAAAGAACTTATTGCAAACTTTATGTTTATAGATGAAGTTTTAGGTTTTGGACAAAGTGATGCATACGAATATTTTCAATTTGGAATAAATGAAGATACAAAAAATAAAATTGAAGACCTAATTTCAAAAAGAAATGAAGCTAAAAAAAATAAAGATTTTGAAGCTGCTGATAAAATTAGAGAAGAATTGACTTCAATGGATATTTCAATTATGGACACACCTAATGGTGTAGTTTGGGAAAAGAATTAAATTAAAATATTTTATATTTTAATCTAAATAAAAAAAGGGGAAAGAGTTTAACTCTTTCCCCTTTTTAGTATTAAAACAAAAAACTATTAATGCTTTGAGTATGCTGCATCAGTTACGTTTTGAGTATCAACAATATATGGAACTAATGCCATGTGTCTAGCTCTTTTAATTGCTTTTTCTACCATCTCTTGAGAACTCTTAGAGTTACCAGTAAGTCTTCTAGGCATAATTTTACCTCTTTCAGACATAGAGATTTTTAATAAATCAGTGTTTTTATAATCGATGAAATCAATTTTCATCTCTGTATATTTACAAAATTTTTTTCCGTATTTTCTTTTTTCTGCCATTTTAAATTCCTTTTCTAGAATGGGATTTCGTCATCAATATCAATTTCAGGTATTTTTTGCGCAGGAGGAGTATAACCACCTTGAGCATTGTTACCACCATTGTTCTCATATCCAATTTGTTGGTTAGACATATTGTCGTTATATTGATTTTGTTGCGATGGTTGATTATACGATCCTTGGTTAGAATTATAATCTTGGTTGTAACCATTGCTACCATTAGACTCACCTCTAGAATCTAACATTTTCATAGTATCAACTCTTAAAGAGTGTTTACTTCTGTTAGAACCATCTTGAGAAGTCCATTGTTCAAAAACTAGTCTACCCTCTAATAATACTTTAGAACCTTTTTTCAAGTACTGATTTGCAACCTCAGCTGATTTACCAAAGATATTAAAATCTAAAAAACAAACTTCATCTTTTTGATCACCAGTTTGTGTTTTATACTTATAAGATGTAGCTAATGCAGATTTTGCAATTGCTAAACCAGATGGTAAATATCTTAATTCGATATCTCTTGTTAAATTTCCTATCATTACAACTTTATTATACATATAAGGTCCTATTTGTAGTTATTAGTTAGCTTTTTTAGCTGCCTCTTCTGACATTTTAGTCCACGCTGCAATCTCTTTTTTGTTTTCATATTTAATGAAAATAAATCTGATTACATTTTCGTTGATTCTATAATTTCTTTCGATTTCTTTGATACCAGATGGCTCACCTTTGAAATATGCAACAAAGTAGTAACCTCTTTTGTGCTTTTCAATTTCGTAAGCTAATTGCTTAGTACCCATATCTTCAGTAGCTACAATTTCTCCACCATTTTTTTCAATGATAGCTTTAATTGTGTCGATTTGTGCAACAGTTTCTTCTTCTGTTAAAGTTGGCTTTAAAATGAACATTGTTTCGTAATGTTTTGACATTTAATTTCTCCTTATAGTTTTCGCCGGTATTTCTTTACATTTTTACTAATATCAGCAAGGATTTTTGTAAAGTTTTGGATTTTATCTAAATAAAACTTGGAACTTTCTTAGGCTAGCCTGAAGAAATATATCTTGGTTTTTTATTTTTCCACTTTTTAGCTCTAATTCTAATGCAGTTAAAAAATCAAATATTTCTAAAAAATTTTGAGGCTTAATAGAAATAGCAAGTCTACTTTTCTTTTCCCAAATATTTTTAGGAGGAATAAATCCTAATATTTCCTTAGGATTAGCCTGCCCAAAACTTCTTGCATATGCACTAATCATAAAAAGTTGTTGAACAAAACTTGTGATTTGGTTTAATAAATATATTTCATTCATACCCTCTTCTAAAAGCATAAATAAATCATCAGTTACATCTTTTGCACTAATTAAATCATATAAGAAATCTTCAAAATTAACTCCACCTATCCCAAAACAGTGAGTATTTATTATATTAGATGTGATTTGTTCATCTAATATTGCTAATTTATTTAAATCATTTACACATAAACTCATATCATGTTTGTGCATAAAGAATAAATGACTTAAAGCATTCATATCAATTTTTATTCCCATAGCAGAAGCTTTTTGTTCTAACATTTTTACAGCTTCATTTGGATTTAAAGCAAACATTCTAACAGCTACTGAATTTGTTTTAGTTGTAAAAGATTTTTCCATTGTTTTAAATTCAGCATCACCTAAACAAGATATTATCAATACACTATCAGGATTTTTATTACATGCTTCAATTAATTCATCACACTCTTTTTTATTAAGCTTTTTGTCTAGCTTTAATAAAACAATATTATTTGATGAAAACAAAGAAGATTGAAGAAGTTTATCTTTTAAGTATTTAAAATCATAATCAGCAAAATAAATTTTTTCAATATCTTCTTTTGAACCGTGTTTTAAAGATACTTTATTTGCATAATAATCAACTAAAAAATTTGATTGTCCATAAAATAAATAGGCATCAAACTTTTTATCTTGGGAAATTAATTTATCAAATTCATTTCTATACACAAAATACCTCTTAATACTTTAATGATGCAATTATTTGTTTTGTAGCTATATCAGCATCTTTAATGACAACTTTAACCCTTGAATATAAAGCTTGACCTTTATAATTATCTAATGTCACCTTTAAACCGTTTATTTTTTCATAACAAACGGCTTTTGATCTTTCTGTATCAACTATCTTTGCTTTTAATTCAGCTCCAATATTATCTTTAGCCCATCTTGCATATTTTCTATCTTCAAAATCCCACACAAGTTGATCTACTTTTCTTTCATTTATTGAAATATATTCACATATTTCATCAATATTTTCAGGTGTTTTTCTTGATTTTAAAATTCTATGTAAAACTAAATCTGAATATCTTCTAATTGGACTTGTAAAGTGAGAATATGAACTAAAACCTAAACCAAAATGGCCAAAATTTTTAGATGAATATTTTGCTTGTGTTTGAGCATGAATAATTAATTCATCTACATCATCTTGTAAATATGTATTTTTGGCTCTTTCTTGAATGTGGCTTATTGTTTCATGGATATCTGATTTTAGTTTTACTTTTATTCCTAGTAAATTAACATCATCAACCAATTGAGATATAGCTTTAAATGGTGGTTCTTCATGTATTCTATAAATTCCAACTTCGTTTACTTTTTTACTAGCTTCAATATTTGCTAAAAGCATACACTCTTCAATTAATTGATGAGAATCAGTTGATTCTTCTACATCAATATTTTGTAATAACTGATTTTTTAAAACTAATCTATTTTCTGTACTTCTAAAATCATAACCTTTTTTCATTCTTTTGGCTCTAAAGTTTTTTGTAACTTCATATAAAGGAATTAAATAATCAAAAATCTCTTTTTCTAAACTTGTATATTTATCTAATTTTCCTTCTATAACTCTATCAATTCTTCCATAGGAAAATTTTCTATGGGAATTTATTATAGCTTCAAAAAGTTGAGATTTTTTTACAGTAACTTTCTCTAAATCTAAATATATTTTAAAGACATAAGAGTATCTATCTACCCCTTCTTTCAAAGAACACATATCTTCACTAAGTTCATTAGGAAGCATTGGTAAAACTTTTCCAGGTAAATAAATAGATGTAGATTTTTTATAGGCTAAAACATCAAGTTGACTTCCTTCTTTTACAAAGTAAGATACATCAGCAATTGCAACATACAAGATGCTCTCTTTTTCATCAAAATAAATAGCATCATCATGATCTTTAGCTGAATTTGGATCAATTGTACAAAATGGTAAATGCGTTAAGTCAACTCTTTGTTTTTGATCGTTCATACTTGCATTAACTTTTAAAGGTAACTCTAGTCTATAATCTTCATGGTATAAGAATAAAGAGATAAACTCATCAATTTTAGGATCTTCTAAATTTCCTACTTTTTTGATTATTTTTAAACTTGGATTTTCTAAGATTAATACATCTGCTTCATTACAAGATTTGTCAATTTTATTTTCTAAAAAGACATTCTCTTTTAAAGTTACGTATTTTTTATCTTTTACATAAACTAAAATTTGATTTTTATGTCCTTCTAAAACTTTTATAATTTTTGCTTTAGTTCTACTTCTTGGATTAAATACTCTTTTAGCTAAAACAAGGTCGTTATTGTATGCTCCATTTAAACTATCTAACTCAATAAATATATTTTTATGTTCATTATCAATGTCTTCGATTACAGCTCTTGTTTTTTCTAATTTTAAAAAACCAACTTTATACTTAGAATTTAAATGATAATAGCCGTTTTCATAATACAAAACACCATCACCTTCTAGATCATTAATAAGTTTCTTTTCCTTAGCGCTAAAATCATTATTATTGTTGAAAACCTTTTCAAATAATGATAGATACAAAACTTTTCCTTAGTTTGAATTTGATATCATAGTTTAACTAAATAAACATAAGGAAGCCTTTTACATGCGAAAATTATTAATAGCAATATCACTAGGAATTTTGTTGCCAATTACATTGTTAAGTGCTGAAAAAAAACAATTGATTTTTTATTGCGGAATTACAATGGTAAAACCAATGACTGAAATAGCTAAAATTATCGAAGATAAACACAATATAAAAATCTCTATTTCTCAAGGTGGTTCTAAAGATTTATATGACTCATTAGCCTATTCAAAAAAAGGTGACCTTTACTTACCAGGAAGTGATTCATACATAAATAAATATGAAGATAAAGGTTATTTTGGAAGAAAAGAACTTATTGGACACAATAAAGCTGCAATTTTTGTTCAAAAGGGAAACCCTAAAAATATCAAAGGAATTGCTGATTTAATTGATGATTCAACTAAAACTATGCTTTGTGATGCGGAAGCTGGAAGCATCGGAAAAGAATCAAAAAACATCTTAGTAAACTTTAAAGATGAAGATTTTTATTATGATGTATTTGACAAAGCTGTCATATTAGGAACAGATTCAAGAAATTTAAATAAAGCATTAAAAGATAAAATTATTGATGCAACAATAAACTGGAAATCAACTGCATTTTTTCCTGAAAATAAAAACTTCATTGACATAGTAGAAATAGATGAAAACATTGCAAAACCGAAAAAACTTGTGTTAACTTTACTTAATTTTTCACAAAATAAAGAAATTGCAAATGACTTAATTGATTATGCTAAATCAAATGAAGGTCAAGAAATTTTAAGAAGATATGGTTTTTAGATAATGATTTCAAAGAACGGGTCTAAAAGTACTTTAAATCAACTTTTAATACTTATTTTTGTTTTTATATTAGGTGTGTTTTCTTTAATTGCATTTCACCTAGTATTTCAAAATTTAATATCTAAATTAGATGTTAAGACTCAAAATCAAAAGGCTAAAATTGAAATTGGACAACTTATAATTGGTGATTTAAACAAAATTAAATCTGACTTTTATGAATTAGCTACTGTTTCAACAAATCAATCAACAAGACAACTTCTAAAAGACCAAATATCTACAACAATTGAAAAAATCAAATCAAACCTTGATGTTCTAAATAATGGTGGAACAGTAGAAGTTAAAATAAATCTAAATATTTTAAATAAACCTGTAGTTAATAAAACTATTAATTATATAAACGATACAAATCAAATTTCCCTTGAATCTATAGATATTACACCTAAACTAATTCAACTTGAAAATATGATTATAAATGCAGATAAACTTATAAATACATCTGAAGAGTATCTAAAATCACAAGAACTTGATAAATATGCTAAACAAGTAAAAAAAATTAAAAGATTCTATAAAAAGACACCTGCATTTTTTGATAGATTAATTGAAAATACTAATAGACTTCAATATGAAGGTGAATTAATTCTTGATAAACTTGAAAAGA
>Ga0209955_1000430_pt1 | contig 14939 bp, 10 predicted proteins | sample SalPonA_A_H2O_MG_FD_185716 | JGI IMG/M metagenome (GOLD analysis project Ga0209955, IMG submission 185716) | Water microbial communities from South San Francisco under conditions of wetland restoration - Salt Pond MetaG R2A_A_H2O_MG (SPAdes)... | ecosystem: Environmental > Aquatic > Non-marine... | reverse complement strand
CACCTTTCGCATACAGGAAAATCCCTGGCTTCAAATCTTTACCAGCCGCTGGACGGTCTTTCTCGTCAATAATTTCGTAGTTGGCAAGTCCCGTGAGCTCATCCACCTGACGCTTGACGGTAATTCCATCTTCAAACGCCTGATAACGAACGATACCTGCGCGATCAGCGATGATCGGGTGAGTGTGCGGATCCCAAGTGGCAACCACGGCACCGGCATCGACCTCTGCACCTTCTTTGGCGCTGATCACTGCACCATAAGGCAGTTTGTACCATTCACGCTCACGACCATGCTCGTCTGCAATACTCAAGGCACCTGAACGCGAGACAGCAACCAAGTCACCATTTGAGCGCTCGACCCACTTTAAGTTATGCAAACGAACCGTACCGCCGTGCTTGACGTCAATCCGGTCAGCAGCAGATGCTCGACTCGCGGCACCACCGATGTGGAACGTCCGCATGGTCAACTGTGTACCTGGCTCACCAATTGACTGAGCCGCAATCACACCGACAGCTTCGCCAACGTTCACCAAATGACCGCGACCGAGGTCTCGACCATAACACTTCGAACACACACCATGGCGGACTTCACAGGTGATCGGAGAACGAACCAAGACTTCGTCCACACCCCATCCTTCGATTTGCCCAGCCAGTTGCTCATCAATGAGAGTCCCTGCCTCAAGCACAACTTCGTCGGTGCCTGGCTTCACCACATCTTGCGCCACAACTCGACCAAGAATACGACCCGCCAGAGGAACAACCACATCACCACCTTCAATCAGAGGTGTCATGCGGAGACCTTCGTCGGTACCACAGTCGTGATCGGTAATGACCAGATCCTGCGCTACATCCACCAATCGACGTGTCAGGTAACCAGAGTTCGCTGTCTTCAATGCCGTGTCGGCCAAACCTTTCCGTGCACCGTGCGTCGAGATGAAGTACTGAAGAACCGACAGACCTTCTCGGAAGTTGGCCGTAATCGGTGTTTCAATGATCGATCCATCCGGCTTTGCCATCAGACCTCGCATCCCCGCAAGCTGACGAATCTGTGCAGCCGAACCACGCGCGCCAGAATCAGCCATCATGAAGACCGAGTTGAACGAATCTTGCTGAACGGTATTGCCTTCCGCATCCACCGCGTCTTCTTTCCCGATTCGGTCCATCATCTTCTTCGCGACCAAGTCATTGGCTCGCGCCCAGATGTCGATCACTTTGTTGTACTTCTCACCTTGGGTCACAAGACCTGAAGCAAACTGATCTTCAATCTCTTTCACTTGCGCTTCGGCTTCACCGATAATCTGCGCTTTCTCCACTGGGATCTCAAAATCGTTGACGCCGATTGATGAGCCAGAACGCGTCGCGTAGCTGAAGCCCATGTACATCAGTTGGTCCGCGAAGATCACGGTTTCTTTCAAACCCACACGGCGATAACACGCATTAATGAGACGTGAAATCGCTTTTTTAGTCATGTTCTGATCGACCAGAGAAAATGCCAATCCAGTTGGAACAATCGAGAATAAAATCGCACGACCGACGGTTGTCTCAACAATCCGCGTTTCGGCAGTCCCATGGCCGTCAGCATCATTGACGGTCTCATTGATCCGGACTTTGATCTGCGCCTGCAAATCCACCTTCCGTGCACCATAGGCTCGCAAGACTTCATCGGTGTCCGTAAAGACCATTCCCTCACCCTTGGAATTAATCCGGTGGCGGGTCATGTAATACAGTCCAAGAACAACGTCCTGAGATGGAACGATGATCGGCTCACCATTGGCTGGCGACAGTACGTTATTGGTCGACATCATCAAAGCGCGCGCTTCGAGCTGTGCTTCGAGCGTCAACGGCAAGTGAACAGCCATTTGGTCACCGTCAAAGTCGGCGTTGTAGGCCGCACAGACTAATGGGTGTAGCTGAATCGCCTTACCCTCAATCAACAACGGCTCGAATGCCTGGATACCAAGACGGTGTAGCGTAGGAGCTCGGTTCAACAACACCGGATGCTCACGAATCACTTCAGCCAGGATATCCCAGACTTCAGGGGTCTCACGCTCAACCATTTTCTTCGCTGCTTTGATCGTCGTCGCAAGACCACGTGCCTCAAGCTTTGCGTAGATAAAGGGCTTGAATAGCTCAAGTGCCATTTTCTTCGGCAGACCACACTGGTGCAGCTTCAAATACGGACCAACAACGATCACCGAACGTCCAGAGTAGTCCACACGCTTACCGAGCAGGTTCTGACGGAAACGACCTTGCTTTCCTTTAATCATGTCAGCCAGCGACTTCAGTGGGCGCTTATTGGATCCCGTGATCGCACGACCACGACGTCCGTTATCAAGCAAGGCATCCACAGATTCCTGCAGCATCCGCTTTTCGTTACGAACGATGATGTCCGGTGCGCGGAGCTCAAGCAAACGCTTCAGACGGTTGTTTCTGTTGATCACGCGGCGGTACAGATCGTTGAGATCTGAAGTCGCGAAGCGACCACCATCGAGCGGGACCAGTGGGCGGAGATCTGGCGGGAGCACTGGAAGAACTTCCATGATCATCCACTCAGGGTTGTTACCACTGTCGCGGAAGGACTCAAGCAGCTTCAGTCGCTTCGACAGCTTCTTCAATTTCGTTTCTGAGTTGGTGTTCGGAATCTCTTCACGCATGGTGACGATCTCGTCATTGAGATCCATATCCATCATCAGCGCACGAATCGCCTCGGCACCCATCATGGCGGTGAAGTCATCTTGATACTCTTCAAATGCTTCGAAATATTGCTCGTCAGATAACAGCTGACCACGCTCCAACGGAGTCATACCAGGATCAACAACGACGTAGGTTTCAAAGTAAAGAATTCGCTCGATATCACGCAGCGTCATATCCAAAAGCAAACCGATCCGAGACGGCAGTGACTTCAAGAACCAAATGTGACACACAGGACTCGCCAGTTCGATGTGACCCATGCGCTCGCGACGTACTTTGGTCTGCGTGACTTCAACGCCACACTTTTCACAGACCACACCACGATGCTTCAAGCGCTTGTACTTCCCACAAAGACACTCAAAGTCTTTAACCGGTCCAAAAATCCGCGCACAAAACAAACCATCACGCTCAGGCTTAAAGGTTCGATAGTTAATGGTTTCTGGTTTTTTCACCTCACCAAACGACCACGAACGGATCTCTTCCGGTGATGCAAGACCAATACGAATCCGATCAAAGTCGGAGGATTGTCCCTGGCTCTTTAACAGGTTTAACAAATCTTTCATTGCTTAAATCTCCAATTCCTACCGACTTACTCGTTTTCCAGTTCAACAGAGATACCGAGTGAACGGATCTCCTTGACCAGTACGTTGAATGATTCAGGCATACCAGGCTCCATGCGATGGTCGCCGTCCACGATATTTTTGTACATCCGCGTCCGACCATTCACATCATCTGACTTCACAGTCAACATTTCCTGGAGGGTATAGGCCGCACCATAAGCTTCTAAGGCCCACACTTCCATTTCACCGAATCGCTGGCCACCAAACTGAGCCTTACCACCCAATGGTTGCTGCGTGACGAGTGAGTAAGAACCAGTTGAACGTGCGTGCATCTTGTCATCAACCAAGTGGTTGAGTTTCAACATGTACATGTAACCGACGGTGACTGAGCGTTCAAATGCTTCACCTGTCCGACCGTCATAAAGGGTGAACTGGCCAGATTCAGGCATACCCGCCAATTCCAAAAGCCCTTTGATCTGCGATTCCTTCGCACCATCAAACGCCGGTGTTGCAAATGGAACACCGTCACAAAGGTTCTTGGATAACGCGATGATTTCATCGTCAGACAAAGAATTCAGATCTTCTTGGGTTCCACCAATTTTGTTGTAGATCTGATCTAAGAAGTCGCGCAGTTCACCGACCTTCGACTGATGCTTCAGCATCTCGTTAATCCGATCGCCCAATCCTTTCGCCGCCATACCCAAATGCATTTCGAGCACCTGACCGACGTTCATCCGGCTTGGAACACCCAGAGGGTTCAACACGATATCAACGGGATCTCCGTTTTCATCGAAGGGCATATCTTCTTCAGGCATGATGACTGAGATCACACCCTTGTTACCATGACGTCCGGCCATCTTATCGCCCGGCTGAATCCGACGCTTCACGGCAACGTACACCTTCACAATCTTGAGTACGCCTGGCGCCAAATCATCGCCTTGAGTGAGCTTTTTCTTCTTCACTTCAAAGGCTTCATCGAGCTCTTTACGGCGCTCTTTGAGTGACTTTTCGGCTTCAGCAATCAATGCGTTTTGCGCATCGTCAGCCATCTTGACCTTGAACCACTCGTCTTCAGACAAGTTGGCGAGATATTCCGCAGTCAGCGCATCACCTTTCTTAAGACCAGGAGCTCCGGCGACTTTTTGACCGTCGAATTGCTTCGCGAGGTAGCCAAAAGTTGCTTCAGAAACGATGCGATACTCTTCGTTGAGATCTTTCCGATACTCATCGAGCTGCTCTTCTTCGATCTGCTTCGCGCGGGCGTCTTTCTCGATACCGTCACGCGTGAACACTTGAACGTCGATGACTGTTCCGGTCGTCCCTGTCCCAACACGCATCGACGTGTCTTTCACATCTGAAGCTTTTTCACCAAAGATCGCACGCAATAATTTTTCTTCTGGTGTGAGCTGCGTCTCACCTTTTGGTGTGACCTTGCCAACCAAGATATCGCCCGGCTTCACTTCAGCGCCGATGTGAACAATGCCCACCTCGTCAAGCTTCGCCAGTGCGTTCTCACCAACATTCGGAATGTCTGCTGTGATTTCTTCTGCACCCAGCTTGGTGTCACGTGCGATACACGAAAACTCTTGGATGTGAATCGTCGTAAACCGCTCTTCCTTGACGACCTTCTCAGAGATCAAAATCGAATCTTCGAAGTTATAGCCATTCCACGGCATGAATGCGATTCGCATGTTCTGACCAAGCGCTAGCTCACCAGTATCCACTGAAGGGCCATCGGCAAGAACATCACCGCGCGCAACCACATCACCGGCGCTCACGATCGGGCGCTGGTTGATGCACGTGTTCTGATTCGAACGCGTGTACTTGGTCAAGTTATAGATATCGACCGGCGCTTCGCCTGATCCGACTTCTTCCGAATTCACTTTGACCACAATTCGTTTCGCGTCAACAAAATCAACCACACCGCCACGATTGGCGATCATACAAACGCCTGAATCACCGGCAACATGTCGCTCCATACCAGTACCGACTAATGGCTTCTCGGCCTTCAACGTCGGAACTGCTTGACGTTGCATGTTTGAACCCATCAATGCTCGGTTCGCGTCATCGTGCTCAAGGAACGGAATCAAGGCAGCAGCAACCGAGACAACCTGACGTGGTGACACGTCCATGTAGTCGACACGCTCTGGCGGCATGACAGCAAATTCATTGAGATGACGAACAGGAACCAGCTCTTCGATCAACTCGCCCTGATCATTTAACTGAGCCGAGGCCTGCGCAATCACGAAGTCGGATTCTTCAATCGCTGACAAATAGAAAATCTCGTCAGTCACTTTCCCGTTATCGACGCGGCGATATGGCGACTCGAGGAAGCCATAGCGATTCGTCCGCGCATAAGTCGCCAGTGAGTTAATCAGACCAATGTTTGGCCCTTCCGGTGTCTCAATCGGACATACCCGGCCGTAGTGAGTTGGATGAACATCACGGACTTCAAAACCTGCGCGTTCACGAGTAAGACCACCTGGCCCTAACGCAGACACACGTCGCTTGTGCGTAATCTCAGACAATGGATTGTTCTGATCCATAAACTGCGACAACTGGCTTGAGCCAAAGAACTCTTTGACGGCCGCTGCCACTGGCTTTGCGTTGATCAGATCACGTGGCATGAGACCCTCGGTCTCTGCTTGACCCAAGCGCTCGCGAACAGCGCGCTCAACACGCACCAAGCCCACACGGAACTGATTTTCTGCCATCTCGCCCACAGAACGAACACGGCGGTTACCGAGGTGATCAATGTCATCAACCACACCCTCACCGTTACGAATATCGATCAGCGTCTTCATGACTGCCAAGATATCGTCTTTCGCCAAGGTTCCTTCACCAAGCTCTGTGTCTCCACCTTCAAGCTTGCGATTACCCACGCGACGATTGAACTTCATCCGTCCGACTGAAGACAGGTCATAGCGATCCGAAGAGAAGAACAAACTTTCGAATAAATTCTCAGCGCTTTCTTTCGTTGGTGGCTCGCCTGGGCGCATCATGCGATAAATTTCGACCAATGCTTCCATCCGGTTGCTTGTCGAATCACCGGCCAAGGTATCTGACATGTAGGGGCCACGGTCGAGATCATTGGTGTAGATACACTCAATTGATTTGACACCGGCATCACGAATCGCATCCACCGACTCAAGCGATAACGGTTGATTTGCCGCAGCAATCACTTCCCCGGTTGCTTCGTTTACGACGTCCTTAGCGAGCACCTTGCCGACCAAGTAATCATCGGCAACCTTCAACTCATTGAGCTTGGCTTTTTGCAACTCTCGAACGTGTCGCGCGGTAATTCGCTTACCGGCTTCAACGATCACTTCACCTTTGCTATCAACGATATCGAAGCTCATGGTCTCACCACGAAGACGCTCAGAGACCAGCGCCATGAAGACATCAGTCTTCTTGAACTGGAATGCAGTCGTCTCAAAGAAGTGACCCAAGATCTCTTCGTCGGACATTTCCATTGCGCGCAACAAAATCGATGCTGGCAATTTACGGCGGCGGTCAATCCGGACGAACACTTGATCCTTAGGATCAAATTCGAAATCCAACCAAGAACCACGGTAAGGAATAATCCGAGCCGAATAGAGCAACTTGCCAGAACTGTGGGTCTTTCCTTTGTCGTGCTCAAAGAACACCCCTGGAGACCGGTGCAACTGGGACACAATAACTCGCTCAGTTCCATTGATCACGAAGGTCCCGTTGTCAGTCATGAGCGGAATTTCGCCCATGTAGACTTCTTCTTCCTTGATGTCCTTGACCGACTTATTCGAGCCTTCTTTTTCAAACAGCACCAAGCGCACTTTCACGCGCAACGGCGCCGCGTAGGTATCACCACGCAGAATGCACTCTTTCACATCGAAGACAGGCTCACCCAAACGGTAGCTTACGTACTGGAGCTCTGCGTTGCCTGAGAATGATTGGATCGGAAACACCGACTGGAACGCGGCTTCGAGGCCGGTCGATTGAGCACTATTCTCAATCGATCCACCACTTAAAAATTCGCGATAGGAATCGAGCTGAATTGCCAGAAGCTGTGGCACTTCCATCACTGATGGTAGTGTTCCAAAGTCTTTCCGAATACGTTTTTTCGCTGTGTACGAGTAAGCCATTTGCCTTCCTCAACGTGTGAAAGTCCATCCACCACGGATGCACTGTAATTCGTACCCTTAAGGGTTCCGGAAAACGCTAGATTGCGCTTTCCGCAAACCTCTCTGTGCTAAAGCGCAAAAAGGCCGGTGGTCGAAACCACCAGCCAATTTGCAGATCCGCTGAAGCGCGGATCAATGACATTACTTGAGCTCGACAGATGCGCCTGCTTCTTCGAGTTGCTTTTTAATGTCTTCCGCTTCTTCTTTCGAAGCCGCTTCTTTGATGGTGTTAGGAGCGCCGTCAACCATGTCCTTCGCTTCTTTCAGGCCAAGACCTGTTACGCCACGAACAACTTTGATCACGTTCACTTTCTTTTCACCAGCTGCAGTGAGAACGACGTCAAACTCGTCCTTCTCTTCAGCAGCAGCAGCGCCAGCATCACCACCAGCGGCTGCTGGGGCTGCTGCAACTGCAGCGGCTGCTGTTACACCGAATTTTTCTTCCATTGCTGAAACCAGTTCAACAACGTCCATCACGCTCATTTCGGCGATCGCGTTCAGGATATCGTCCTTAGACAGTGCCATGGTATTTCTCCAAATTTCGTTTACAAACTATGTCAATTGAAAGCCAACGGGATTAACCCGCTTTCTTCGCTTCACCAACTGCTGCAACGGTACGAACCAACTTACCTGGAACTTCGTTCATGGTACGCACGAACTTAGCTACAGGAGCGGTCATCACGCTCATCAGCATTGCAATCGCTTCGTCCTTCGTTGGCAACTTCGCAACTGCATCCACTTGAGATGCATCGAGAAGTTGTCCACCGATCGCAAGAGCCCGAATTTCGAGTTTGTCGTTGTCCTTTGCGATGTCCTTAAACAGCTTTGCAGCTGCTGAAGGCTCTTCCAGTGAGAAACCAATCAAAGATGGTCCCACCAGCGCATCAGTCAGACACTCAAATTCGGTTCCTGCTACAGCACGCTTAGCCAAGGTATTTCGAACAACTCGGAGGTAAATCTTCCCGTGACGCGCTTTTTCACGCATCTCGGTTAGAGCTCCGACTTCCATACCTCGGTAATCCGCGACTACCGCAGACAAAGCATTACCGGCAGCTTCGTTGACTTCGGCGACAATCACCTTTTTGTCTTCGAGCTTTAACGCCACGCTTTGCTCCTTTTCAGGATGAACCAATTCACCGGATATCCAGTGAACCCCTGACGGCCTTCAATACACAGAGTGTAAAGGGGCTGCCGTCTATGCAGGCTGTTTCCATTTAGGCCCGAGGGCACCTGCAGTCTTTGACGGATCCCGCGAACGGGAACCCTCAAATCCTTTTATACATTCAAGCCAGATTGATCGACCTGGACCCCTGGGCCCATGGTGGTCGACACAGAGACTTTCTTGAAGTAAACACCTTTTGCTGAAGCAGGCTTAGCCTTCTTCAGATCACCCAACAACGCATCAAGGTTCGCCTTGAGCGCATCGGCTGCAAACCCAACTTTTCCGATCGCAGCATGAATGATGCCGTTCTTATCGGTGCGGTAGCGCACCTGACCGGCTTTCGCATTCTTCACCGCTTCTTCAACATTTGGCGTCACAGTACCCACTTTCGGGTTCGGCATCAGACCACGTGGGCCAAGCACCGTTCCTAAGGTACCAACCACACGCATTGCGTCTGGCGTCGCGATCACAACGTCAAAATCTAAGCGACCACCTTTAATCTCTGCAGCCAGCTCGTCAAAACCAACAATATCTGCACCGGCAGCTTTCGCCTTTTCGGCGTTTTCGCCTTGTGCGAAGACAGCAACCCGTACATCTTTTCCAGTCCCGTTTGGAAGCACGGTCGCACCACGGACGACCTGATCACTCTTACGAGGATCCACGCCCAGATTCACCGCCACTTCGAAAGACTCTGTGAACTTGACCGTCGACAGTTCGGCCAACAGACTGACCGCATCTTCAAAGCTGTATGTCTTGTTACGATCGACTTTCTCAGCAATCATTTGCTGACGTTTCGTTAACTTCGCCATCAGATGACTCCTTCTGAATCGATGCCCATTGAACGCGCGGTACCTGCAATCGTGCGAACCGCCGCATCCAAGTCCGCCGCTGTCAAATCAGGCTCTTTGGTCTTTGCAATTTCTTCGAGCTGAGCGCGCGTAATCTTACCAACCTTGTCGGTGTTCGGACGCGATGAACCGCTCTTCAGACCTAATGCCTTTTTAATCAATACAGCAGCAGGCGGAGTCTTGGTCACAAATGTGAAGGATTTATCGCTGTAGACTGTAATCACAGTTGGAACAGGAAGACCTTGCTCCATCTGCTGAGTCGCTGCGTTAAACGCCTTACAGAATTCCATGATATTCACGCCCTTTTGACCGAGCGCGGGACCGACAGGGGGCGATGGATTCGCCTGACCTGCAGCAATTTGCAGCTTGATGTAGCCGTCAATCTTCTTGGCCATTGTACTTCTCCTTTAATGGGTGATAACGCCTCTCGGCTCCCCGTATTGCCTCAGGCGAGATTAGCCTTTCTCAACCTGACCAAATTCAAGTTCAACCGGAGTCGAACGACCGAAAATCATCACCGCAACTTGCAGGCGACTCTTTTCATAATTCACTTCTTCAACCGTGCCATTGAAATCGGCAAACGGACCATCGGTGACACGTACCAATTCGCCCGGCTCAAACAAGGTCTTCGGACGCGGGGCTTCTCCACCCTCGGTCACACGATCAAGGATCAATGCAGCTTCTGCTTCGGTGATTGGCGCAGGCCGCTCAGCATTACCACCTACAAAACCAAGAACCCGAGGAATACCTTTCACCAAGTGCCAGGTCTCATCATCCATTTCCATGTTGACAAGCACATACCCAGGATAGAACTTCCGCTCGCTCTTCCGCTTCTTCCCTTCCTTCATCTCAACGACTTCTTCAGTCGGGACGAGGATGTCGCCGAAGCGATCTTCCATGCCATGCAAAGCGATCTGCTCGTGCAGACTTCGCATCACTGACTTCTCATATCCGGAGAAGGCTTGTACTACATACCAACGCTTTGACATTCCGTTATCCAATCAAGGAGGCAATAACCCAAGCAAACAAGCTGTCGAGTGCCCATAAAATCAACGCTACGATCAATACGACCACAACGACAATGGCTGTTGTTTGCCCAGTTTCTACGCGTGTCGGCCAAACGACTTTTCTAAGCTCGACACGGGCCTCTTTTAGCATTTCCCGGAATGCAGCGCCCTTTTGCGTTGTTAACGCAATCCCTGCCGCAATGGCAGCGAGGGCAACTAACGCAAGCACACGATAAAGCAGAGATTCACCGGCGTAATAACTATTGCCAACCACGCCTACAGCGATAATGGCAACCACAACCACCCACTTTAGGTGATCAAGGCGCGATGGTGCTTCCACTTTTGCGTTCATACTTCCTCTGCGTTCCAGTCAGGGACCTGCCCATTTGGCAGGCCAGGAGGGAATCGAACCCCCAACCTCCGGTTTTGGAGACCGATGCTCTGCCAATTGAGCTACTGGCCTAACCCTGTTGGAGGCCTCTTTCGAGGCCTCATCTATTCGTTATGCTCAGTCTAGGATTTTGGAGACGACGCCGGCGCCGACAGTACGGCCACCTTCACGAATCGCAAAACGCAGACCTTCTTCCATCGCAATCGGACAAATCAGCTCAACCGACAACTTCACGTTATCTCCTGGCATGACCATCTCTGTGCCCGAAGGAAGCTCACACGCACCCGTCACATCCGTCGTACGGAAGTAAAACTGTGGACGATAGCCCTTGAAGAACGGCGTATGACGGCCACCTTCATCCTTCGACAACACATACACTTCACACTCAAACTTGGTGTGCGGATTGATCGAACCTGGCTTCGCCAAGACCTGACCACGCTCCACTTCATCACGCTTCGTACCACGAAGAAGAACACCAACGTTCTCGCCCGCACGACCTTCGTCAAGCAGCTTGCGGAACATCTCAACACCCGTACAAGTCGTCTTCGTCGTATCCTTGATACCAACGATCTCAATCTCGTCACCAACGTTGATGATGCCGCGCTCAATACGACCCGTCACAACCGTTCCACGACCCGAAATCGAGAACACATCCTCAATCGGCATCAAAAACGCTTGGTCAATCGCTCGCTCAGGCTCAGGAATATAAGAGTCCAACGTCTCAATCAACTTCTGAACCGCCGGCATACCAATGTCCGACGTATCACCTTCCAATGCCTTCAGGGCAGATCCCACAATGATTGGCGTGTCGTCACCTGGAAAATCGTACTGATCCAACAGCTCACGAACTTCCATCTCAACCAGTTCCAACAACTCAGGATCATCAACCATGTCCGCCTTGTTTAAGAACACCACAATGTACGGAACACCAACCTGACGAGACAACAAAATGTGCTCACGCGTCTGTGGCATCGGACCATCAGCCGCAGAACACACCAAAATCGCTCCGTCCATCTGCGCCGCACCCGTAATCATGTTCTTCACATAATCCGCGTGACCCGGACAATCTACGTGCGCGTAATGACGCTCATGTGACTGATACTCAACGTGCGATGTCGAAATCGTAATCCCTCGCGCACGCTCTTCAGGTGCATTATCAATCTGGTCAAACGCTCTCGTCTCACCACCAAAAACCTCCGCTCCAACACGCGTCAACGCCGCTGTCAAAGTCGTCTTACCATGGTCAACGTGACCAATCGTGCCTACGTTTACGTGCGGCTTACTACGCTCAAACTTTTCTTTTGCCATGTGAACGGTACCTCGTTCCTTATTCCGGGTTGGTGCGACATTAAACGGACGAACAGCAACCTGCCCATCCGTGCATACAATTTAAATTTGGTGGAGGGGGCAGGATTCGAACCTGCGTAGCCATAGGCAACAGATTTACAGTCTGCCGGTTTTAACCACTCACCCACCCCTCCACACGCCCAGTCAGACTGGGATCTGGTGCCGGCACCAAGAATCGAACTCGGGACCTTCGCATTACAAGTGCGCTGCTCTACCATCTGAGCTATGCCGGCATCGGGAACCGCATTCCTGCGATTCAGGGCGCGAAAGTTAACCAAAACAGAGGGTGGATTACAAGACTTTTGTTAAAAAATATTACAGCCCAGCGGAAAATCGACGGATTCCTTCGAACACCAAATTTTCACGAACAGTGACCGGGCCAGACAGATGCCCAGACAGCCATTGACTGTCACCGCCCGTGATGACAACCGACTCTAACGCGGCAGGTGCGTGCTGAATGGCACGCTGGCAAACAGCGGCCAGACTCATGCGGATCCCATGCTCAACCGCTTGCTGGGTATTGCGGCCTGGTTCGAGCTTGGCTGAATATAAACGATCAGCAACTTCGCCAATCCGAGCAGTCTGCAGAGTTAAACTGCTTCTCGACAGCGCAAGCCCTGGAACAATATATCCACCAAGATGCACGCCGGAGGTGACATAATCGATGGTACAAGCGGTCCCTGCATCGATGACGCAATAGCTGGTGTTCTCAGCGAATGCTCCCAGCATAGCCATCACGCGATCCTTACCAATCTGTTCAGGCAAGGTTGTGCCTAGAGAGAACCAGGCGGGAAGCTGAGAGACATCGACTTCGATGGTCTGACACTGCGGACTCGACAGGCTATCGCAATAGACTGCAACCGCATGGGTTAAATCAGGATCAGCCACACTGCACAAGTACACAGCATCAATCTGCGGCCACTCCAATCCCCTTAAGCCCGACTCAAGGGCAAGCGGATCAATCGTTCCTTGATCAAGGAGCGCGCTCCCGTCCCAGATCGACCATTTCAGACGACTATTTCCAAAATCGATCAAATATTGCATGGTTCTGGCCTCACGCTGACGTCACCTGCAGAGACACTGTTCACTCCGTTCTCATTCAACACACAAAGTCGCCCAAATTCATCAATCCCCTGGGCGACACCTGTAAAGCCCGCTGACGCACCGTTGACATTCACCATGCGACCTTCAAGGACACTGACCGCGCGATAACGAGATATCCGCGTCGCAGCAGGGGTCGCGGGGTAATGACGGATGGCGCTAAGCACCGATTCAATCAGTCCAACCGAATCTGTGTCGGTCCATGGGCGATCGAAGACTTGGTCAATGGCGGAAACGCGTGAATCAACCGCCACCGGTTGCTGTAGGTTAAGACCAAAACCCACAACCACAAAGGTTTGGTCTTGGTCACCTTGGACCTCAACCAGAATGCCCGCGAGTTTGGCGTCGCCAATCCACAGGTCATTTGGCCATTTCAAACCGACATCAACACCGAGCCCGTTGAGATAATGGCAAATCGACACCCCAATCTCAACGGATAGACCCTGGATCTCTTGGATGCCCTGCGACATCCACTGACCGACCGAGAGCATCAGTGCTGCACCCGGAGCTGCAACCCATTGTCGTCCTCGTCGGCCGCGTCCCTGATTTTGATAAAGGGTCAGCAGACATTGCGGCTGACGACTTTCAAGCACGAGGGTATTGGTTGAACTGACTTCGGGCTCGAATCGGACCGGTACTTCGACGGATGCTCCAATCAAGTCAGCATTCGGCAGATACACAGGACCTTGAACTTGATAGCCATGGTCATTTGCTGAAATCGAGACTCCCAACGACTTCAGATAAGCAACGCGTTGCCAAATGGCTGCACGGGTGACTCCGATTGAATCGCCGAGCTCCTGACCTGAGATGGGAGCCCCGCCTGACAATTGCCTTAACACTGGTAACCAAGTCGCAGCTTTCACGACGACGCTTCCTTGACTGACACGACTGAAGGTGGAGCATATAACACAAGAAGAACCCCGGCCGCCGCGAGCCCAATACCCGGCCAAGCCAGCATTGGCATCACTTCATCAACCACTAACCACGCGATCAACGCAGCAATCCCAGGGACTAAAAACATAATGCTGGTGACCTGAGAGATCGCTCCAAATCGCACCATCGTCAGCATTAAAAAGATACCCAGCAATGAATTACCAAACACCAAGTAACTCAATGCCCCCATCAAAGAGGGTGTCCATTCAGTTTGGTAGCCTTCTATCCACCATGCAATGGGAAGACTGACTGCGCTGGCAAACGCGTATTGGATCATATACACCAGTAACGGATGGCACTTGGGCTGTTGCCGCTTGTCATAAACTTGACCCAACGACAGCGAGATGACGGCCACAAACCCGAGAACCGCACCCAGCAATGCGCCATCACTGAAATCCCCTTGCACAAAAATCACCCAAGCGGCACCAGCCAATCCAACCAGGAGTCCCAACCAAATCCGTAGCGGAGGGAAATGGCGATTGACCATGGAGCTCACGATCGCAATGAATACCGGTTGTGACGCGGCGAAGAGCGCCAATACTCCAGCTGATGCCCCTAACGACAACCCCCAATAGATACACAGAAAGTGACCCAACTGCAAAAACAGCGCGACAATCACCAAGTCTCTGACCGCCAAACGATCGGGCCAGTCTGGCCGCACGATTATCACAACTGGCAACAATGCGAGCGTCGCACCAATAAAGCGGAGCGCGAGCAGATTTAATGGAGCGGTCGACTCT
>Ga0209955_1000426_pt1 | contig 15002 bp, 19 predicted proteins | sample SalPonA_A_H2O_MG_FD_185716 | JGI IMG/M metagenome (GOLD analysis project Ga0209955, IMG submission 185716) | Water microbial communities from South San Francisco under conditions of wetland restoration - Salt Pond MetaG R2A_A_H2O_MG (SPAdes)... | ecosystem: Environmental > Aquatic > Non-marine... | reverse complement strand
CGAATGTAATCATTGACCCTACGCCGTTCATGCCTATAGATTCACGATTGGCATCGTCAAAGTTAGAGCCAGCACGAGCCCGAGTAAAAGCACTAACCATTTGATATTCTGGTCCGTCTGGCGTCTCAATTTCAACTGCCGGAATGCCACGTCCATTGTCAGATACACTAATGGTACCGCTAGCATCAATATCAACGTCAATTTTATCAGCATATTCACGTTTTGTCCTCACATGTTCATCTACCGAGTTATCAATAATCTCGTTAATGATTTTAAGTAGGCCACCCACGATGTTGACCTTAGTAAATTCAGCATTGACAAATGCTTGTTCTTCTTGTACAACTTGCGAACCGCCGTACATACTGAAACGCTTGCGAATATGCTCCGCATCAGATAGCAGTTTAAAGTTATCAGTCATAATTTCTCCAAATAAAAAAGCAATGCTTGTGGTACACTATAGCATTGCTTTATGGGGTTGTCAAGTGGTTTTAGATTATCCGATTAAATTTTAGCCACTCAAATATTTCTTTATTTGTTATATCACGAGCACGACGGTGACTTTCAGGCAATGAATCCCAATCTCGCATTGCTGGGTGTGTCTTTTCACGACTATTGTAGTATGTGCCCCAACGCCAGCCTTCGTTCATCTGTGTGTTAACCCAACGATTATGTGATTGTTTGTTTAAGTCTGATATCGCACGAGCACGAACTTCTTCGTCTATTTCAATCTCAGCTTCGTCATCCATGTTAGTGTAACTATTGCTGATTTCTATGTCAAAGTCATCTTTATATACATGCTCCCATGCTTGTACTACAAATAGAGTTTCATCATAGGTCATGTCTCGTTTTAGAGGAACAGTGTATACATGAGGAAACTCACAATCGTCACACTCGCCATATTCCATACTTACTTGTTCATCATCATGTTGATATGCTAATGTGATACCTTCTGGTCCATAAACGGTCACGGTTTGATACCATGCCATTGCCATTTCCGAATCAAGTGGCTCAGGTGTTTTTACTTGTATATGATGTTGATACATTATTATCCTCTATTATCGTCTGGCAAATATGCGGGGGCAGATGGGCGTTGATATTCTTCGTATGAATTATCGTAATCATTAGATTTCTTAGGCGGCACAATAATCTGTTGTGGTTTTACAATATCCACTTTGCCATCGCCTTTGCTATTTACATATAGTCCAAACCATGCCGCTCCAGCGCCTACTATAACAGATACCAATCCTGCTTGTTCCATGTTAGGATTATCTAATGCCATGAACCACATGACTACTTCATATAGTAAGAAAATATAAACTGTAATGAACACACGCGGAAATATGCGCCAAGAATCAACCGCACGAGCTAACCAAATGACTTTCTGAAATGGATTCACGCCTGAATTGACAACGTTTGTATCCACTTCCAGCTCTATATTTACTTTCTTTTTAGTCACACAGATATCCCTCAATTATAACAGTATTTATTATTTTAGTCAATAAAAAACCCGCCGAAGCGGGTTTTTCATGTTATTAGCTTATTAAGCTGGGAAAGATACTAGTACAGTACAACCAGCAGCTACTGGTAGTTCATCACCTTGTACAGCGATGAATACGCCGTTGATGCCTACTACAGTGTGACGTAGTTGAAGCTCTTTTACTGCGTCTTCTACAGAAGCAGCCGCAGTTGCGTCTAGAACGTGAGTTGCGTTACCGATACCTTGTTTAGTTAGGTCCCAGTTATCATTTACTTTTGCTACCATTTTTAATTCTCCTAAAAAATGTTAATTTGTCAGGACATCTATGCCCCTATACTTTTATTTATCTAATTACTTCAGAAATCTCTAAAAACACTGTCCAATCTACAATAGTAGCTGGGCTTCCCGTTACAGTAATCTTTAGAGCACTGTTGATTGAATCGGCAGTAAAGTCTGCTGTCCAACCTAAATCACTATCACTAATAGTTTCTACGATGTTATTGCCAACGATAGAAATTCCTGCACCAGTGTAGTCTATGACACCTTTAACAATGAATGCCGTCTTACCAGTTGCTCCACTTGCTACCACTGTTGCTTTAAACATAGCAGTGGTGCCAGCAGCAATCGCCACTCGTGAGCTATCACTGAATAATACTTCTGTTTCAATGTCATTAGTTGTTTGTACCGCAAGAACTAGGTCACGTTTAACTGCTTCCGCATTAACTGTACTTACTCGTTGTTGTACAAAATCTTCAAATACGATGCCGTCAGTAAATGTGCGCTCACCAGTGATAATTGGTTCTGCCCAACGGTCATCTACATATTCTTCCGAAGCCAATCCAAGAATACTTGGAATGACTGGTTTGCCTGTCAAGTCTGCGTAGTTACCACTAAACAGAGTTGGTTTATTAATTAGGTCATTGTAATCGCCACTAAAATGAACACCTATATCAGTCAATGCTTGGTCTACATAATCAATTGTCGCATAGTTAGATAAGTCAACATTGCCAGTACCAGTACCAACCAGATTTGATAAGTCTACACTGTTGCCATTCGCGATAGACAGGGTAGTACCTTCCAATGATAACGTCTGAAAGTCAGTGTTATCAAGTAGAGGTGTCAAGTCAACTTGGTTACCTTCGCCTATTGATAGAATACCATTCGCAAAGCCAAGCATCTGGTCATCCGAGTCAAAACGAATAAAACCTTGAGCATTTACCCAATCTTCCGTCGCATATCCAGACAAATCAAGATTTTTAATGTATCCCACATCATTAATGAATTGACTAAGTGATGTAGGATGCTCAACTGCGTCTATAGCATTAGTAACAAATGTTTCTGTCGCATATCCTGTTAAATCAGGCGTTAAATCTGTTAGATTAACACTGTTACCGTTACTGATAGAAAGTGTGCCATTTTCATATGTCAGTGTTTGTGTATCAGTGTTATCTAACAATGGAGTTAAATCTACACTGTTACCATTGCCTATGGTTAGAATGCCATTGGAAAATCCCAATTCTTGATTATCAGAATCAGTTGTCAAGAATCCTTGACTCTGGAGCCAATCTACTGTAACATAATCTGTTAGTGCTGCCGAAGTTATGTAACCAGTATCATTATTAAATTCACTTAAGTCAGTTGGATGTGATACTTGCGCAAACTTATCATCTACATATGTTTTAGTAGCATATGTGGTCAAGTCAGGTCTGTTAATTAGGTCAGCATAATTACCACTAAACAAATCTGGTTTGTTTATTAAGTCATTATAATCACCACTAAAACTACCACCGTTTGCAAGTATAGTAGATACCGAATTATCCACGTAAGAAGTAGTAGCGTATCCTGATAGGTCTGTGGCAGGTATTGCATCTATTTTATCATCTACATATGTTTTAGTAGCATATGTGGTCAAGTCAGGTCTGTTAATTAGGTCAGCATAATTACCACTAAACAAATCTGGTTTGTTTGTTAAGTCATTATAATCACCGCTGAAATGCGCACCTGTCGCGGCTATAGCGTCATTAACAAATGTCGTAGTTGCGTATATTGATAGGTCAGGCGCGTTTATCGCATCAAACTTATCGTCTACATATGTTGTAGTAGCAAATACTGATATATCAGGTTTGCCAACAAGGTCTGCGTACAATCCACTAAAGATTGTAGGCTTATTGATTAAGTCGTTGTAATCACCACTGAAATGCTCGCCTAGATTGGCAATCGCATCAGATACAAAATCAGTAGTAGCAAATACGGTTAGGTCTGGAGTACCAATCAATTCACTATAGTTACCGCTAAACAATAATGGAGTATTGGTTAGGTCATTATAGTCACCACTGAAATGAGCATCTAATGTAGCATTAGCAATCGCATCAGTAACAAATGTTTTAGATGCAAATACTGATAGGTCAGGTTTGCCAATTAAGTCATTGTAGTTGCCGCTAAACAATGCTGGAGCATTGATTAGGTCATTATAGTCACCACTGAAGTGTGTATCAGCCGCTATCGCTGAATCTACATATGTCTTTGTAGCATACATAGATAGCTCTGGTCTATCAGTTAAATCATTGTAACTACCGCTGAATAATGCTGGCTGGTTGATTAGGTCGTTGTAATCACCGCTAAAATGAGCGCCAGTTGCTGCTATGGCATCATCTACATATGTCTCTGTCGCAAAACTTGACAAGTCTGGCTGTGCAGCCGCAATAGAATCAGTAACAAATGATAATGTAGCATAATTTGTTAAATCAACTACTGTATCAATAGATGACAAGTCTACCGAGTTACCACCAGAAATTTGTAGTACTTTGCCAGTAAGTGTTAGTGTCTGACTATCTGTATTAGCTGCCTGAATAATACCAGTGGTATCTGTAAGTTGCGAAATATCAGTAGGCAGATTTGGTTTATTTGTCAAATCATCGTAATTACCACTGAATTGTGGCACTTGCGAGAAACGCATGTTAACATACGCTTCAGTTGCCAAGCCAGTTAAGTCTGTATCAAAACGTGATAAGTCTACGCTGTTGCCATTTGCAATCGTTAGCGTATTGCCAGACAATGACAGTGTTTGCGCATCTGTATTGTCAAGTAGTGGTCGTAAATCTACACTGTTGCCGCCGCTGATAGTTAGAATTCCGTTTGAGAATCCTAATTCTTGATTATCACGGTCTGCCTTTAAATAACCTTGTGCTTGTACCCATGCCTGTGTCGCATTACCGTTAAGCGCAGTTGCTAAGCCTGCGTCAGTAACATAACCAACATCATTCGTAAATTCACTTAATAGTGTTGGATGTTGAATATTAGCAATTGCGTTTGAAACGAACGCGGTAGTAGCAAAAGGAGCAAGTGCGGTACTTGTAATGAATCCAGTGTCGTTTGTAAACTCACTTAATGCTGTAGGTATAACAATTGAAGATACCTCTGTATCAACATATGTTTTGGTAGCATAACTTGATAAGTCAATAGGCGGAGCAATGCTTGATAAATCTACCGCATTACCACCAGATATTGACAGTGTTTTGCCACTTAGAGTTAGCGTCTGATTATCAGTGTTGGTCGGAATAAGTCCTGTGAGGTCTGTAAACTCTGATAAATCAGTAGGCACAGTCGGAATAGTAGGCTTATTAGCTAAGTCATTGTAATCACCGCTAAATTTATTTGCCGCAATCTGTTCGTCAACATAGGTAGTTGTTGCGTACACAGACAAGTCTGGACGATTAAGCAAATCATTATAATCACCGCTGAATGCTTCTGGAACATCCGTTAAGTCATTGTAACTGCCACTAAACAACACCGGCTGATTAAGCAAATCGTTGTAATCACCCGTGAAAGATTGCATAGCGGCAATCTTTGTATCAACTTCTGTTTTAGAGTATGTATCTGGAATTACAGGTTTATTCGTCAGGTCATTATAATCGCCACTGAAATTATTACCTGTTATTCCAGCAATTGCTGAATACAATTCGCTATCAGTTACATATGTGCTTAGGTCCAATGTACCTTGCATTGTCCAGTTAGCAAGAATTTGGTCCAACTCTGGCTTAGTAATAAAGTTAGCATCATTGTATAGTGCCGATGTATTACGAGGTACCTGTACTGGCGGTCCTACTTCAAATGCTTGGTATTGGGCATTCCAATATAACATATCTCCAGGTTTGATTACTTGTCCTGGGTCATTATTGAATGGTACGTTATTTTGTATGTTTACACTGTTAAAACCTTTGATTGCCACTGTTATTTCCTTAGATTAATAGAACTGCTTTGTCTAGAATACCATGAACAGATGGGTCATATTCTGTTTCTGTGACCGTTGAACGGTCAACCACTGTACGGACATAAACAAAGTTACCAGAAAACGTTGCGCCTCGGCAATCACTTTCGTTGTTATATTCAAAGTAAGGAGTAGCGACCGACAATTGAATAACAAACCAATCATCTTCAGTTGGATTGTCTACTAGGGTAGCTTGTAACCAAATACGACCTGTGAAGTTTTTTACATGAAAACTTGCCGTGTGAATACCATCAGAAAAGCCATAATAGCCGTCAGCTTTTGCCGCTGGGCCAGTATAGCTTAATTCATTCTGATTGGTTAGCATTATTGTTGAACTTGCCATTTATTATTATCCGTTGTGGGTCTCAATTTCTACTAGTGCGTTTGAGCCAGCTAACTCTTGGATAACTGCTTCAAGTTGTGCGATTGTTTCTGCGTCTAATACTTCACGCTCTTCATCGCCATCACGAACTAGCTCACTGACTTTAACAACGATAATACTTTCGTTTATTTTTGCCATTGTGAATCTCCTGTTTTATATTATGTATTTATACAGGATTGAAATCTTAGGGAATAAACGCCTCAGTGACCTCTATAAAAAATTCACTGCCAAAAGCCATCTTATATAACATCAATGTCGCATCATCGTTAGTGTATAAAAATGGCACTTCTATGGCTTGAAATGGAAGGACAGGATAATACCAACCACTTGGTTGTTGTGTTCTACTATCTTTAAAGTTTTCATTAATCCAATTAGTAACTTCCGAGCATCTATCAAACCAAAACTCACGGTTAAATCCAAGTTTGTAATTTCGTCTCGTATGTACTTTGTATCTATACTTTCTATGATACAGTGTGTCTCGGTATTCAACCCGGTGACTACTTTGTAGTGACTCTAGTTGCTCATCTGAAGCAGGACTACGAAGTTTTATAACTTTGTTACCAAAGAATGATGCCAGTTTATCAGCATATTCTTCATTGTTAGTATATACAGTTGTTACTATGCCGCGATTGGTACAGCGTTGGCGGCATCTGTATTCTACATAATCATCCGATGAAGGTAAACGAATTGTGCCGTATCTAGATTGATATCCTATATCAACAGCGATGTGGTACTTTTTGTACCACATCTGTTTGCTATATTCCCACCGTTTATGATTCTGTAGTTTGCTTGACACGAGGAAGGGCCTTAACTTTTTCTTTAACTACTACTGTGTCTGATTTCTCGTTGTAGTCAATCACAATATTTTTCACACCTGTATTGTCCATCATAAACTTAGATAGTGGTAGTTTCACACGCTCATTAATAAGACGGGCTAGAGGACGAGCACCCATTGCTGGGTCAAAACCTTCTTTCTCCAAGAATACTTTGAGTTTCTTACTCCAGTTAAGTTTGATGTGACGACCTTCAACATAACCTTCAACTTGATGTAGGAACTTCTCTACAATACGAAGCATGTTCTCTTCTTTGAGCGCATTGAAGCGAATGATGCCATCTAGACGGTTACGAAACTCAGGAGCAAAGAACTTGTTAATCGCTTCATCTACCGCACGAGAGTTATACTCTTTGCCACTGAATCCAATTGTCTTAGTTGAGCCTTCACGAGCACCTAGATTAGAAGTCAGAATGATAATCGCATTCTTGCCGCTTACTTTCTTACCAGTACTTGATGTGATTACACCATCGTCAAGTAGAGCCAGCAGAACTGTCATAATGTCAGGATGTGCTTTCTCAACTTCGTCAAGGAGCAATACACAGTTAGGACTATCTTCTAGTGCGGTAATAAGTAGACCGTCACCTGCTTTACCATCACCGTGACCAACATAACCTGGAGGTGAACCAATCAGTTTAGATACAGCATGACCTTCTTGGTACTCAGACATATCAAATCGCACAAGTTTCATGCTCATTGCCTGAGATAGTCGTTTAGCTAACTCAGTTTTACCTACGCCAGTAGGACCAGTGAAGAGATAGCTGGCAACTGGCTTGTTAGGGTCTTTCAAACCAGCCATTGACACCGTAATACTATTGATTACTTTCGCAACGGCCTCTTCCTGGCCAAATACCGTGCCTTCCAAGAAGTCTTGTACTTCAGAATGTTTATTAACTTTGTGCTCTTCTAGTTTAACGCCTAAATGTTCAGCAGGAATATCAGTTAAACGAGATACTTCAGCACGAATCTGGTCAGTATCAATTACTTCAACCTGGTCATCTTCTGGCAAAATACGATTAAACGCACATGCTCGGTCAATGATATCAAATGCTTTGTCTGGCAATTTTTTATTGAAAATGTACTCTGCTGATAGCTCTACCGCCAAATCACATGCTTCTTCTGATACTTCAAAGCCGTGGAATGCTTCATAACTAATAACAGTGTTTCGTAGAATCTCTTTTGCTTCTGTTACAGTAGGCTCATCTACCATAATCTTGGTGAATCGGCGGGCTAGTGCCGTTTCTTTTTCAAACATCTTACGATATTCTTCATCAGTTGTAGCGCCAATGACTTTAACACGGCCACTTGATAGTGCTGGCTTCAGCATGTTACCTGCGTCCATCGCACCTTGTCCAGTTTGACCTGCGCCGATGATACTATGAATCTCATCAATAAAGATGATAACATCATCTAGAACTTCTAGTGCGTCAACTAGAACTTTCATACGCTCTTCAAAGTCACCACGATATTTCGTACCAGCAACCATCTTGCTCATTTCTAGTGACCAAACTGTCATGTGCTCAATGCTTTCTGGTACCATGCCTTCTTCAATAAGTTTAGCGAAGCCTTCAACGATTGCTGTCTTGCCTACGCCGCTTGGTCCAACAAGCACAGCATTAGATTTTTTCTTCCGTGCTAATGTTTGTACTAGGTCACGCATTTCATCACGACGGCCAATAACATCATCGTAGTCATGACTAACTTCGTTCATGTTTGTACAGAATTGTGCTAGTACATCAGTTGCTTCTTTATATGTCAATTGCTTACCTGCTTTTTGTTTGCCTTGTGGAGCTTGTTGTTGTCCTTGTTGAGGAGGCACTGGTTCACCAGATACATCATGAATCCATTGGACCACTTTGTCTTTGGTTAATCCAAATTCTTCAGCGAAATAAACACTCGCACAATTGTCTTCGGTAAGAATACTCAGGAGCAAGTCAAACTGATTGATACCACGCTTACCTTGGAATAATGCTTGAGTTAGAGCACGATTGAATACACGCTCTAGCATTTGTGTTTTCTTTGGATGTACTTCTTCTTCATGTCTTGAGACAAGCTCGGTACAATCTTCATTAAGATAATTTAGAAGTGCTTCCTGAATGCCAACCGCATCAGATTGAACTTCGTAACACATGGTTTTAATTTGTTGATTTTCTAATGCCACAGTTGTGATATGCTCAATAGTGACATACTCATGGTGGAAGCGCTTTGCTAGATTAACGGCTTCGGATACAATTTGCTCAATGTCTGTCATTTGCTTGCCTTAGTTGTTGTATTAAATTTTCTATATTTTCAGATGTAACGATTGGTATTTTAGCAATCACATGCACGTATAAGTTGCCACGCTCTCGCTTCTTTCTATTATACAAGCCCATGTCATGGACTACAAGTACATCTTCAGTAGTTCCTGGTTTTATTTTTACATCGTGTGTTGTGCCACACGGGTCTGTTATTGTGATATATCCGCCGCACATTGCGACCACTATATCTATTTCTTGTTCCAGTATAACACTGAATCCTTCTCGTGTAAAGTGTGGATGTGCTTTTTCTTTTATGTTGATGATGTAATTCTTGCCAGTGTGAGATATCTTGAACTTATCGCCGGCTCTGGCACCAGCTGGAATCTTTGCCTTTATAGTTATCTCTGTGTTATCTTTTGGATTAATGACAGAGATATAATCATCTACGCCTTCTATTTGTTGTTGGATTGTTAATGGAAGATTGACCAGCGTAACATCTGGTTGAGTTAAGACTGGCACATGTTTTTTTTCTTTTAAAGTCTTATACGCATTATTTATTTGGGAAAAGGTTGCGTTACATCCTCCTTTGTCTGGATGATGGTCCATTGCCAATCTACGAAAAGCTTGTGTTATCTCTCTTTGAGTGGCACCCGGTTCTACTCCTAGTATATTCCATGGGCTATTGTTGACTTTCATAATATTGCTTATATGCCGCGATAATGGCCTTTTGTTGTTGTAATAATTTTATGATATCCGCAAAATTTAATGTTAAATTAGAATATCCGTTATCTGTCAGTGCGAACAGAACTACATCGGTATTTGAATCTTCTAAATCTTTGAAAATGTTATTTACATTCTCTGGTGTAACTACAATCCATTCTACATCACGTTGATTGAATGTGTCAACTGTTGGAAGTACCAAGGTAGGTTTTTCTATGGGCGCCGATTCTATGTTGAAAACGTTAGGAATACTACTACATGCTGTCAGTGTCAGTGCCATTAATACAATTAAAATACTCTGCTTCACTATAGTCTCCTGTTTTACCACTAATAATTTCTACACAATCAAATGCTTCCTTTGTACCCTTGTTTAATTCTACTTCCATTGCCGTAGGATTTTCAATGGCATTTTTTCCTATGTCTCTGATAGAGCCATCTGAATTTTTGCCAAGCGCAATTTGTATATCTGCTACCACTCGGCGACTAGCTATAAACTCGCGGTTGAGGGTAGTCAGTGTATTATTCATACGAGCAACATCGGCTTTAAGTGCTTCTGTTGCCTGTTTCTGTGTTACTAACGCCATTTCAAGTTTGGCTTGGTTTTCAGCATATTGTTTTAGCGCGGCTTGGCTATCCTGATAATACCAGTAAGCAATTCCAGCGAATACTGAGAATGCTACAAACATTATAAGATACACTTTTGATTTGCTGAATAACCCTATCATATTAATACTTATTTAAAAATTGAATACGCTCTGAAATAGCTTTAGCTTCTGGATTATGTTTTAGTACATAATCATAGCTTGAAGTAATCACGTTTTTCTCAAAGTTCTCTTTGTTCCATGCCAGTACGCCGTCAGTCTCATATGCCATAAATGCCCAACCTTCCAGGTCAGTATCTACTTGTTTAATATCATTTAACATTGAGTCTATGGTATCAAACATTTTGGCGTTACGTTCTACTTCTACAAATACAGTGTAAATACCATCACTATCTGGACCGGGTGAAATGTCTACGTCTAACAAATCGTAACCACTTTCCAGATATTGACTTAGGTCGGCTGCTGGGTCTTTGTCTTTTATTTTAAATGCAACAACTGCTACATTTTCATCTTTGCCCAATTTTGATTTATACTGGTCAATGCTTACTAATGGAGCAATAAGTCCTCGTAAGTCATTATATTGTATACTCTCATTGATTTCTGATAACATCATCTTCTCCTAAGTCATCGTCATACGCTTGTTCAACTGAATCTACATCAATATCCATATCGTCTACTTGAAGTTTATCAACGACAATGCTGTCCATAAATTGACGCGGAATTTCTAATGTTATTAGCCACACAGGACGTTTAACTTCTTTTGCTTTCGGCTGTTCATCACTACCACCACGTTGCTCGTAATCAACATCATCGGGTGTTTTTAATTTAGCCGCTGTGATAAATTCATCTTTAGCATAATATACTTTACAGCCAGCGTCTATTAGTCGCTTGGCACCATCTGGATTTGGCATTAGTTTACGAGGATACATAAGCGTCACTGTTACCCAATAACGCTCAATTTGTGGTCCATCAACCACTTCGCCTTCAATCCAATTTTCATAAGCATACACGTTGATACTTTCAAGTACCTCATCTACCTGCATAAGCGTCTCTAACGCATTACCACGGTCTATCGTGTCACTTAATTTGTCTATAACTTGTTTTTGGTCCATGAATATTCTCCGATATACATATTTAGCATTTAGTTTACATTACAGATTATTTTCTGTCAATGTGACTAAATATTATTGCGAGTAGTGCTAAAGTTCGCTATAATAACAGTGTCTATAACCTCCCCAGTATAGACATTTCCCACAAAGGAGTTACAATGGCTAAAAGAGCACGTAAAACAAAAAATCAACAGCGTCGGGAAACTGATGTAATCGAAGTGAGTAATCTACGCCGTAGGGAACGTCACGTTAATATTATCCCACGAAACCTTCGTCAGGAGGATTTCGTTGACCTTCTAGATGACCAAAATAAGCACATACTATTTGCAATGGGCCCAGCAGGAACAGGTAAAACTCTGTTAGCTGTACTTGCGGCCATTCGTGCGTTTAAAGAAGGCGAATGTGATAAGATTATCGTGACACGACCTGCGGTATCAGTCGATGAACAACACGGTTTCCTACCTGGTACGCTAGTTGAAAAGATGGCACCATGGACACGCCCCATCTTTGATGTATTCGAAGAATACTGGAGTCCACAACAAATAGAAGCTATGATTGAAGACGGTGTAATTGAGATTGCACCTCTGGCCTATATGAGGGGTCGCACGTTTAAGAATGCCTGGATACTAGCCGACGAAATGCAGAACGCAACACCATCACAAATGAAGATGTTGCTAACTCGTATCGGCGAAAATAGTCGCATTGTAGTAACTGGTGACCTTGCCCAACACGATAGAGGTTATGAAGACAACGGTCTGAAAAACTTCGTTGCCCTACTAAAGGAGAAAAATAACAGTATGTTCGGAATCGTGGAGTTTGGGCAGAAAGACGTTGAACGTCACCCGGCAGTTGCCGCAGTATTACAAATCTATGGTGATGAAGCAGCATAACTTATAACGGACGCTACTCGCAATGCTTATCCAATATAGATAAAAGAATGGCCAGCTAAGCTGGCCATTTCTATGTTATGTTTTTATTAGTTAGATGCTACATAGTTTTTAGGAAGACGACCACCTGTTTCTAGACAGGAATCTAATGTTTCAAACGCAACAAAATTTTTAGTGCGTTTGTAGTATCGTGAATCCATCGCATGACAAATACCACTTTCACTCTTTTTCACTGCTGGCTCATCTGTTTCAGAAGCCATTGCGCTAACAGTAAACAACACTGCCCAAATTATGACAGTCCATTTAATGTATGATTTGATAAAGTGTAGTACGTATTCCATGTCACAACCTCTCATTAACTTACTTTATGATCATAAAGTAAAGTGCCTTGGTTGTCAACCCTTCATGTAATATTTTTATTACTTGATTTACATAAATCATTTGCTAACTTGAAGGCAGTAAACTCATCATATCCCAAAGCCAAAAAGTCTTCAACATATTGCTTCCGTTGTAGGTAATCATATTCCATCAATTCAGATAGCGCAAAATCTATTTTATCTACTTCAGTTTGCTCACTAGGATTAAATGTAACATTTATAACATTATCTTTTTTGTCATCATCACTCATAATTATTAACCCAGAATCAAGTCAGCAATCTCAGCCCAGTTTTTAGCACGAGCAACACGAGCATCATCACACTCAGCATTGTGGCCGTGTTCAATCAAAATGCTTCGCAGTCCCATGTCAGCACCAACAACAGCATTTTCTGTTTTATCTTCAATCCAGTACAAGTCACTGTCACGGAAGAATTCAAGAGCTTCATCTTTATCAGCACCAGTGTCAAGAGTTTTAACACCGTAGATAGCATTTTCACCAAACACTGCTTCTAAGTTAATCTCACGAGCTTTCTTAGCCATTGGGTCAAGGCTCATACTAGTGATAACAACAAACTGATAACCCGCTTCAACAAGACGGGCAACGCCGCTGCGAGCATCACGAAAAGCAGGCAAGTCAAGCATACGAACACTTTCGTTAAACTCACGAATCAGGCGCTTACTCTCTGCTTTCTCAATTTCATAAGCTTCGTGCATTTTGTAGAGGCTTTTATCTTCAGCAGTGTAACCTTTGTCTTCCATCCACTTGTGGAAAGCAGTTTCCCAGTCAAGCAGAACACCGTCACAATCAGTCAAAATTATCTTACTCATTAAATTACCTCTCAAAACAAACTATATGTATATTATGAACCAAAACGCCTTGGCTGTCAACACTTTTTTAAATTATTTTTACGCTGCCCGCGAAGCGTAGTATTCTTCCATCTTCACACGAGCATCGCGGATATCGTATTCAGCATCCCATACGGTCTTTTTACCGTAACGGTCGTACATTACCCACAAACCATCAGTAGTGTAAACGTAGCCGTATTCTTCACCCGCATCGCCTACAATGTCAATGAATTCGTCAATGCTTTCACTAGTGCGAGCATCTACGCCAGTCTCACCACGGTCACGGCCGTAGAATACACACTGACCTTCAGGAATACTATCACGGTCATCAAAATCACATTTGACGCCAACACGGTCGTCTACAATGCTAACATCGCCCAATTCAACTAGCTCTTTAATTTTGTCGTAGTCGCTGTAGTTTTCAACAACAGTGTAACCAACACCCGCTGGGTAACCATCCCAGTGAGCGTAGATAGAACGAACTGAACCATTTGACATTTCGTAACCGATTCGTGAATTAGTGCTCATTTCTTTATCCTCTCATCAACTTATATAATGATCATAAAGTAAGATGCCTTACTTGTCAATACTTTTCTTAAACTTTTTTCAATAAAAAACCCTCCGAAGAGGGCTATTTTACTTAATCTTCCAATGATTTGTAAGATACTTCGTATCCGCCTTTACGTTCACTGAACCAATCATCTTCTCGGTCTACATGACCGTACCATGATTCAACTTCATAAAATTTATCATATTCTTCTTCGGTTGGCGGTTCACCTTCAGGCTCATCATATGAGTCTTCGCATTCTATATGAGATAGAATTTGTTTAAATCGTTCTAGTGAACCAAACTCTTTTATGATATCCTCATCTGGAATATCAAAGTACAAATGACTATGAACACTGTGGTATTCAATCTTCTCAAATTTCATTACACTCTCTCCAAAATACTTGCTGGTACTTTATACAATGTGCCAAACAAACTATTGTTGTTACTCTCACGAACCTGTACCGTCTTGCGATTCACTTTGGTCACCGTGCCAACTACCGTCTTACCAGCACCAGTGGTGAATTTAGCTTTGTCGCCTATCGTAAATTGACGAATGTTTTGACGAGCCAAAAATGTCATTTGAAGATTGACCGCATCTATGATTTCACGCATTTCTTCTGGTGAACGAACAGCACGGATATCGTTAATAATGTTTTCTACTGACATGATAATCTCCTTAAGCAGCCTTGATAAAGTAAGTGCGATTGTAATCGGTG
>Ga0209955_1000425_pt1 | contig 15008 bp, 16 predicted proteins | sample SalPonA_A_H2O_MG_FD_185716 | JGI IMG/M metagenome (GOLD analysis project Ga0209955, IMG submission 185716) | Water microbial communities from South San Francisco under conditions of wetland restoration - Salt Pond MetaG R2A_A_H2O_MG (SPAdes)... | ecosystem: Environmental > Aquatic > Non-marine... | reverse complement strand
TATAGTAAGATGCCTTGCCTGTCAACTATTTTTTACCATTCGGTGATATCATTCATATACTCCGATTCAATTAACCGAATTAAGTTTTTACCAGCACACAAATAATCATCATTTTGAACTTTTTTGCCGCCTTGCTGTGAACCAAAGTATAGACTACATGCCTTAGAAAAATCTTCTTTAGTCATCCAACCAATACGCATATCTTCTGGTTCTCTGTTTATTCCCACAAACAGTAGACGTTCCCAATCTTTACCATGAGAAACATGATTAAGTGTAAACATATCTTTTTTCAAACATTTCTTTTTATTATCGGTATGTGCCAAAGAAAACTTTATTTCTGTTTTAATACCATTTACTATTCGGTCATAACCAGCAGTTGAACTATGCGGCATTTCTACATTATGTCCTAAATGCTCTAGCATAAGAGTAGCATATCTTTCGCCCAATTCGCCTTTTTGTTTATTATCCATATAGCGGTAACCTTTGAACGGAGTGTCAATCCAAGGGTCATAAAGATTCTGACTAATATATTCCTGAAGGCTATCAGTATTAGCGATTTCAAACAATGCTTGTTTAGTACTCATATTAAATATTCTCTCTTGCTTAGTAATCTTCTACAAAACTTTCGCTAAACTGATATAGCTCAGCCTCATGTGCCGCATCAACAATAACATCAGTGGATACTTCGTGCTCAGTGTAACCTTCAATGAGCATATCGTAATATGAATCATGCGGTGGCGCTAGATGCTCTTGGTCAGTCATGTAATACACTAATGCTTCTACTACTCCAAGCTCTGGATGCTCAACTTGAACTGTCTTACGGTCATAATAATGTGGATAACCTTCAAGTATATCAAGCGCAGCTAGACATGTATCAGTAATCTTCCAAAGTACACCATCAGCGACTACGCCTGATTCTTCACGAACATCAGCGTGAACACGAAACTCAAAGATATGCTCAGGTAGTTTAGCCGCACCTAGCGAAACACTTGCTGGACAACGACCAGTCATTTGTTTCTTGTTAGTGTTCATGCCATAACCGAAGTAGTACATAAAGAAAAACCCTCATTGATTAATAATATATATTATAAACCAAGGAGGGTTGCTTTGTCAAATCGTTTTATAGCGCAGTTAGATATTTCTTCAAGAATGGTAATAGTTGTCCCATCGCTTCGTTAGATACTCGGCCATCATCCGCTTGTATTCTGTTGATTATATCTGCTACACGAGTACGAATATTTACATTGTCAGTTAGCTCACTAACAACTCGCATAGTTTCATCAACCAGTTTACCATCTAGCTCAACTCCAGTACCCGTGCGGTAGTTCTGGAACTGATTGTAAACATTTTGTAGGCGTGATTTCAAATCATTGCCAGTCTCGTCCTTAGCAGTTGCTTTACGGCGTTGCTGTACAAGTTGTTTCAACTGATCGCGGTTAATTGTACCTGTCGCATATTTTGCGAATGCTGCCGTAATATCTTTGTTCTGGTCGCCTGCTACTTGTGCGGCTAATTGATACAGTTTCTTTAGATACTCTTGTTTGTGTTTCTCTGGGTCACACGCGGCATCCAATGCCACAACAAATCGCATTAGCGTATTTTTTACCAACTCAAGATCACCACTCAACCAATCACCACCTGGTCCACGAAACTCTACATGTGTATCTTTAACATTAACCGATGAATACTTAGCTGTGCGACCGCCATGAATAGTCTTGCTCGCATCTTTCTCCATCTTGTTTTTCATTTGGTCAAAGATGGCAGCTAAATTATAATCTTGATTTTTTATAGCATCTACAACATCGTTAAACATACTTCTGGCATAACTGTTAAACTGGCGGCCAAACTGTTGTAGAACGTACTTGTCGCCCATTAGTAGAACAAGTTTAACAAAGTCTAGATTTTCACGGCTGTAGTTATCAACTGATACGTTCATATGTAGACCTGTGGTATCGTCTGTGTAAATACCTTTTTCATTAGCCCATGCTACAATACGGTCAATATCATCCAACATTTCTGATACCGGCATAGGAGGAGATATAAACTCTAAACCAGCATCATCTGAATCACGCATGCCGTTTAGACTTGAATCTGGTTCAATAGAGTAGCCATCATCTAATCGTGGAGCACTATGATAAGCGCCATAGTTTACTTGTTTGCCAACAACTTCACTAAACTCTTCTGCTAGGCCGTCCCAATCTATTTCGCCGCCACCAGAATATGGCCAATATACATCATTGTCCCATCCATATTGTTGTTGAACATTTGACATCCAGTCCAGACCTTCATTGCTTAACCAATCTGATTGACCGCTATCATAAATGTCTTGGTAGTTGTCTTCTTCCCATTGTTCACGGCATTGTTCAAAGTTGGAATCTTGCTCATCAATACTTTCGTCAATAGCTAGACTAATAATCTCAGACTCTAGATTATGCTCTTCAATCTGAGATTCCAATTCATCCGACTCCCAATCAGCGTCAAACTCTATCTCATTATCATCAAACACTGTTTGTACCGCTGTCATATAGTTACTAACTATATCGCTCATATCTACATTATAACGAAAATATTCTCTCATGTGTGATTGAATGTCATCGTAGAAATACTCACTCATTTTATCATATACGAAATCTTCACGATATCTTTGCTCCAGTTGTTCAATCATAGAGTCTACGTCACGGCGACTGTTAATATCGTCGCCGCCCAAAAAGAATTGTGAGATATCATAGAAATTCCTGGCGCGCTCATCGTGCTCATCGTAATCTATTTCGCCACCTTCATCTGGACTTCCTATACCGGGAACATATAACTCAAACTCCATACCGGCACGAGCATTGATATTTGCTATTTGCTTTCGTAGAGCATTTGGATTCATGGCTATCTCTGATAGCACCTGATTAACTATTTCTTCAATAAGCATTTTATTTTATTCCATAACTTTAACAGACATATGTTGTCTTTGGTGTATTTATGTCATTTATTGGTATTCTTTTGTAAGCATTTGAGTATGGAGCGAGGTAACCCTTCAACAGGTGTTTGACGAACAGTGGTATTTGATTGCGCGAATAGTTGCGGCGTTTTCTTTGGTTTAGGTGTCATTTAAGTTTCCTAGTAGTAAAGAAAGTATTTATGCTGGTAGAATAAGGCAGATAACGTACAACATTATACGCCATCTGCCTTTATAGAGTCAAGACTTATTTGAACGGTTGTAGGAACTTATGCTCAAATAATGCCGCATCACCATTTAACTCAGGACGCTGTGTGTAGTTAAACTGCTGTAACTCAACATTCATCTTAGTCACTAGGTCCTTGTAAGTTATATCGCAGTTAGCCATTTCTAGGTTGCGAACCATGAAGTATGTAGCCGCACCCATGAACTTGTTACCAATGTAACTGTCAGCACTTGTTTGATGTGACTGACAACCACTAATCATTAGACCAACATCACGACCTTCTTCGTTCTTGATACCACGAGCGCGAGGCTGTAGGTCCAGACCAAGACCACGGTTAGCAATGTCTGCTGGCATTGGCAACTCACGACTTAGGGTTATACCTTTCATTGGGTCAATGTGATTACTGTCGGCTGCTACGCCGAACGGCTGGTAAGAATCTTTAGAATCAATACCATCACCGCTATGACAACAATCAAGTATGACTGTTAGGTTAACACCTTCAGGTACCTTACTGAATACTCTACGCATATCTTCATCACGAATGATATTTTTGCGCCAGTCTAGGTCAATAGGACAGATGATTTCGTCTTTGCCATCTGGCTCTTCGCCTCGCTCATAACGCTGATTAATGATTTGTGAACCATGGCCTGAGTAATGGAAGAATAGAACATCGCCTGGTTGAGCGCCGTCTACTAACCATTCCAATCGTTCCATAATGTTTGCTGTTGTTGCGCTGTGGTCGGTCAACATGCGCTTGTCTTGTGCTTTAAAACCGAAATGTCTTGTTAGTACTTCGCTTACTAACATAACATCGTTGACACAACCACGTAATGCGTGACTTGTGCCTGGATAGTTGATACCAACTAATAGTGCTTTTTTAGCCATACGATTCTCCTTTAGAATAATATATGGTTATTTAAAGGAGATATGGTTGATATTAACTTAGTTGTTTATGTAATCTGCTGTGTATTTCAGAAGATTTCGTATCTGTGGCGCTTCTTTGTGGAATATAGAACGGAAACGATTGTACACTGGCAACTCGCCTTTGTACTGCTCAATCTTGCGTAGAATCTCACCAGAATCTACACCAATGTATTCTGCTTCGTCTTTTATTTCGCCTGCTAGGTCATGAGCATAAGCCATTAACTCATGCGGGTCACGAAGATACATACGTTGCCAATCACGCTCTGTGCCACCATTCTCTTTGGCACGAGTGCCTTTCTGGTGACCACTTAACGTTTTGCCAAGTTTGTCTTTGCCCATCTTTTCATACTGACCAAAGTGAATAGTCTCGTGAGCAATAGCTTTTAGTATGATATCTTTGAATGTTTTAGGACCCCATTTGTCCTCAAGATTTTTGGCATGTAGAACAATATCTATGCCTTTGGAATCACCTTCCCAACTAGCCATAGCCGATATGATTTCATTACTGTCTTTGCGTGGTTCATGATTCGCAAAGAACTGAAGATAATCTAAATCCATCATATCGGCTTCATCATTAAGAAGCTCAACTAGCTCATCAATATCATCTACATCGTTGTTATCGTCTAGATATTGTTGATACTCAGGACTTACTGTGTCCAGTAATTCTGAGATTTGTGTCATGATTTCCTTGTCAGGAGAAACACGAGCCTCTGTAATAATGTCTGCTATTTTCATAGGAGTATTTATTACAGAATGCCACATTTCTGAACAATGAAGTCAGAGTCGTTGGCGCTAGTGTAGCGACTAGCATTGCCAACTTTCATCATAGCCTGACGAATAGCGCCGTCTTCTGAGTAATCACGAAAGATGCCTACAAAATTACCTTTGTAATGTACTACGTAATCTCGCATCATGTTATGCTGCCTCCATTACCAGTTCAAGGTCTTCTTTAGTAGCAATCAATTCAATACGTGTATCGCGGTCATCAAACATACCCAGACCCTGTGGGATAGTGCTAAACTCTTTAGCTGGATGGTCAGAAACTTTACTGTCAAAGACAAACTTAACTAGTTTACAACGAATCAGTGACTCATTAGATTCTTCTACAAGACCAATCATGTAGCAACCAGGCTGGAGCTCTTTAGAAAAGTCGTAAGATTTAATCAGGTCACCAGCTTTAATATTCATCATAGTTTTCTCTCTCATCACGTTATATAATGATCATAGAGTAAGATGCCTTACCTGTCAACACTTTTTTAAATTTTTGTTATTTCAGCGACTTCAATGCCGTCAATTGTTACTGTCCACCAAGGTGATGAGCATGTTTTGCGACCATGACGAACAAATGTTGGTTTTTTTATTCCCGCTTCAGCAAGTTCTTCACGGATCCAACCTCTCGCGTCACCAAGTGTATACGTCTCACCCCAAAAGCCTTCAATTCCTAATGATTCGCCACGAAGAACAGTTACATATATTGACATAATGATTTCTCTCTCAATTGACTATATGTATAGTATAGAGTAAGATGCCTTACCTGTCAACACTTTTTAATAAAAAAGGTGACATTTCTGCCACCTTTTTTGTTATGCTAGCTCGGGCACCGGCATTCCTTTTAGTTCTCGGTACTGATCAAGTGTGATATCCATGCTACTCATTTCTCGGTTGTACTCTTTACGAATCATCACTAGATTGTCGTAAGTAGTTTTGCCGCCTTTTGAGTGAGGAATAATGTGGTCACCTTCCGCATCTTTCATAGTCAATGGTTGACCGTCTACAGCACATTTGAATCCTTGTTCTGCCAGTTTGGCTTCGCGGTCTTCGCGACTGAACAAACGATTCTTGTCGGTGATAGTAATCAATGATGGCAAGTCAATGCCTCCTATGTTACCAATGCCGTCTACTAACCAGCTTAATGTTTCACGAATAACTACTTCACGGCGGTGCTCGCCTAGAGCATTCTTAAAGTTCTGGCCTTTTGTTTTGTTCTTGTCATAAGGTGAAGACTCTAGCAACTCTGGTACCATGTTTGCCTGTTTAGCAAAGAATGGACGACTTACCGCGAAAATAGTTTTGAAGAATTCGTGATAATCATCAACTTTGAATTCTCCGTAACGCTCCGACATGTACATGTAAAGGCGTGTATGTAGAGAGAATTCATCCTGTGATAGACCTGGGCCAAGTTCCTGCTTACGATAGATTGCCACTTTGCGAAGGTGGTCAAATAACTCAGTTACTTGTTTGATTGCCTTTTTGATTTGAGTTGCAGTATATGTGCCCTCGTACATTTCTGCTAGTGTTTTATCATCAGCAACACCAATCTGGCCATTGTCTAGGTAACGAGCGAAAACGCGAGCTACCATTTCATCCTGTCGTAGACGCTGGTTATCAAAGTTCACGTACTTGTATGACTTCTTGCCATCTTTTGTAATGGTGTATTCAAACAATTCGTGACAGTCATTATCAATACCCACAACTGTACGAGTCATTTCACGAACAGCATTTGCTACAGGAATGTCACCATATGAGTTAAGCATTTCTTGATGATTTACCTGTGTTGTTTCATTCAACGCACGGAAGATTTTACCTGCGTCAATAGAACTTAAGTTTTCATAAATTACAAACGTGAGTTCATAGTCAAGAAACTGTTTACGGACATCTTCTGGCAATTCAGAAAAGTATTTGCCTGTGATAACATCTTTGAATTTATTTTCAAAGAATGCCTTGATACTACGCTTACGGTGGCCACCATCAATAGACTCTAATAGATAGTTTGCTGCTGGCACATGCGAAAGATCGCGCAATGTAATCTCGCCAATGTTCATGCCCGTCATGATACTAGCAATGATGCCCTGTGCTTTAGAAGGCTTTGCTTTGGTGCCTTCTAATTTAAGAATAGTGCTAAGACGTTGCCCTACCGGCTGAACATCATATGAAGAGTACGCTAGTACAAAGTCACGAATTGTTTTTGTTTCACGCCGAAATTCGTATTGTTTGGGTGCTAAAGTCATTTCTCATTTCCTATCTCAATTAACTTACTTTATGATCATAGAGTAAGATGCCTTGCCTGTCAATAGTTTTTTAAAGTTTTTTACCCAAAATCAAACAAAGATGTGAATGTTGTTTTGTCTTCTGCTACAGATAAGTCCCAACCAAGTACGCCGAGTAGGTTTTCAATCTTCTTAGTGATTATTGAATGTTCCATGGTTTCTGTGTCAAATGGCAAATCTCTGAACCACTGTGGCAATCGTGCTTCATCGGTAGGATATCCTACGCTAGTCATACCAAGCGGATTGTTCTTCAGCTTACACACAATGGTCTTTTGTCCATCAACAATCTCCATGCTGTACTTGTCGGCATTCATTTCACGTAGTCTATTCCAGTTGATGGCTGCCAAGGCATGACCAACTCCACACTTGCCAGTTTTCTTCCAGTTTGCTGTATGATTTGTCAGATTATTGACACGTTTAGGAGTACCTTTCTCCCAATCAGGCATGGCACGAAACTCGCTACGAAACTCTATGATGCGCTCAATAACTTCTTGTTCGGTCTTGCCTGTTAGAGCCATCATTAGTATCTCGTTTAAGAATGCTTGCATATAAGGTGGTGTATCTGAACGTTTCAAGTCCAGACCCATTGCTTTAATCTTGCCCGGTTTACCATCAACATCCATTCGCTTACCTTCGTCATCAAACACGAGGATAGCGTAACGTTTCTTAACAATGAATATACCCGCTTCACCTACAATCTCACGACCAGCCGCGATAATCTTACCTAAGTCGTATGTACAATGAAAGGCTTTGTTCATGAATGCTGGGAAACTAGCAGATACTTCGTCACATACAGCATCATAGTATTGAATGATTGTGTCTTTGTCCCACTGAACAGCTCCGCTTTCAATGTCATTCTTGAGTACAGGGTATGCGCTAAAGTAAGCGGAGTCAGTATCACCATATACAATAGAGTCGCCGTAGTAGTCATATTTGCCAGCAATGATTTCGTTCACTTTGGCTGCCATGTGTTTAGCAATACAACGACCAGTTAGTGTGGTAGATTGACCGAGTCTATCATCGTAGAAACGACTACCAGCATTCAACAATGCTCCATACAATGAGTTTAGATTGATTTTTTTAACTAGCTGGCGTTTATCCCAGTAAGCAAAGTCTTCTGAATCTTCCGCTCGTGCTTTTTTCGCTTTTGCTTGTAATTCTTTACGCTCAGCATACCAACGCTCTAGTAGTCCAGGAATAATACCTTTCTGCTCATATGTGAATACTGTGCCGTTAGCACTAAGAATCCATGGTTGGCCACTATTGAAAATGATTTCATAGATTTCAGCGCCAGTAGCTTCAAACTCATCACCATTTTCAAACTTGATAGTCAACAACTCTACTTTGTCTTTCTCCATCACCAAGTCATATTCTTTACAGGCGAACTTGCCATCCCAGTATTTTGGAATAGCACCATCTTTGTACTTGGCCAAATATTCATCAATCTCAGGTCGGGTAATAGTATGTTTAATCTGTCCTACAATCGTCTCCGTGCTCATATTACAACCACGAAGGATGGATGGATAAAGTGAGTTCAAGTCAATAGAGCCAATCCATTTGTGCATACCAGGTTTAGGTTTAGCAACATATGCGCCAGCCGCTGTGATATCGTTATCAGAACGTTTCTTGTCGGGCACAATAAGACCGCGACTATGCGCTTCATTAATGATTGCTTGGTCAGTTTGCGCTACTGCGCCCATTGTGGTTTGGAGTAGTACAGTATTAGCATGAGCCAACACATTAGCAAGATCAATGAACTGTAGTTTTTCATCCAATCGCACAAGTAGGTCAACGTCTTGTCGGTTGTACGCAATAAACGTTTCAAAATCATTGTTATAAAGTTGGTCCAGTGTTCCTTCATATTCTACCTTGCGCTCACCTAGCTCATGCTCACCAATCGCATCTAGTGTGTAACTGTGCATTTCGTGATAAGTGTATTTACGATAAAGCTCAAGATAGTCAAGATGTACACGGCCTTGTAATTCAAATGTTTCGCTGTCTTTGCCATACTTCACGACTGTCTTTGATTTAGGAAAGCGGTCCCATAAACAAAACTGGCGAGTATGCGACTTGCTCAACACGCGAGCGATACGATTCACCATGTATGGAATATCAAAGCCTTCAGAGTTCCAACCACTTAAAATATCAGCGTCATCAATGAGGTCCAAGAATGTTTGTAGAAGTTGCTCTTCTGATTCACACAGAATGGTGTCTTCAAACTTATTAACAACCTCTTGTGCTTCTTCCGTTGTAAGTGTATTAGGTTTAATAGCTAAACAAATGGTACGCTTTAACCACGATAAATGTAATGCTACTGCGGTTACTTTATTGAATGGGTCTTCAGGCGGTGCAAAGCCTTTCTCCTTACTGAAATCAACCTCAATGTCAAAGAAGCATAGATTTAGGTCTGGTGCTTCTTTGTCGGCATAGTTCTCAGCAAAACATCTGAATACTGGATTTACATCGCTTTCAAATAGACCTTTTCGGGCATACATTTTCTTTTCAGCGGCAAACTTTTTACTGCTGTTACACACAACACGCTCAAGTTTGTCACCAAAAATACTTGTGAACTTGCCACGCTCATCTGGATAATAGAATGTGTACTTGGGCGAGTATTCACGGTAAATGCGCTCACCGTTCACTCGCTCAACCACGTGAATGATATCTTTGTCTCTGTCTAAAAATGCGTCTACATAACTCATATGTATATTATATTATGCCTTAGTTGATTTGTATAGTCTATTTTCTAATGATTTAAGAATAGAAATCATATTGGGATTTTTAAACTTAACGCCAATATAATTGGTTTTGCTTGATTCGGCAGTGCCACCAGGCCCATAAATATCGGCTGTACTTGTTATGGCATCTATTTTTTTATTGTCAGTGAAGTCATAAACATGCCAGCCTTGTTCAATAGCGGAATTAATAGAATCAAAGTTGGGAATTTCTACAGCATTATCGTTATCAATATCTCTGCCGAAATCTTCTTGTATCAATACACCATCATCCGCCAACTGGTCAAACCAAGTATTTTGAAAATCTTGCCAAATGAATGGTCTATGCTTACTGTCGTTTATAACAATTCGTTGTTTGCCATATATGTCAGCAATATTTTTGGCTGTGTCAGAAGCAAATGCATCAGTGTTAAATGTGAATTTTAATTTGTCAATAATAGATTGGTCTAGAGAGGTCAAATAATTTTGTAACATGATATAGTTTTTTACTTGTTGCTCATCAGCCATTTCGGTAACAACTGGGCCAGATACATCAATGCCTATTGTGTTGCCAGTCATGATGTTAGCCCATTTTACATGAGACTCTCCTAAACCTATACCAATCTCTGTTATGTCATTGTCAATTCCATAATGTGCTAGAATTGCGTCATACAATGTAGTATATCCTCGTGTGGATTTATTACAATGTTTCTCGCTGTAAGTTGTTATTGTCATATTACTATTCCACTATGTACTTCTCAGGAGTCGTGCGATAAACATACTCAATGTCTGGCACACGATATTCTTCTAAAGACGCCAACTGCTGTTTAATATATTCTTGGTCCCGACTCCATATACCCATGAAACATTCGCCATTTAATCGTTGATCATGCTCATACTCTTGGTCAGGTGATATAACACCCTCCCACATTGCTTCAATTGTCGCAAACTTGCGCATATCATATACCAACCATCCAGCATCAATTGCCGCACCAATGTTTTTTGCGCTAATACCATTGACCTCCCGAGCCAATTTTTCTTGAAAGATTATACCATTCTCAGATAGAATGTCTTTCCATGGCTCCATCCATGTCCAGTTTTCACCACGCTGTTTGCCGTCATTGACTACCCACTGAAACGTACCATAGGCCGCACGTGCCTGGTCAACAACCTCTTGGTCATATCCACCTTTGTTCCAGCCGAATTGAATGTTTTTAAGAATCTTCAGGTCATTTTTTGCAATAGTTCTAATGCTTTCCAATTGATTGATGTATTGCATTTCAACACATCCAGCAGCAGCATTGATTTCTTCATGAGGAGTGCCAATATCTAGTCCTAAGATATGAGCATCATCACCAAATACATGGCGCCAGATAACTAGTGAGTTACCAAACCCTATGCCAATCTCACACGCATGTTCTACTTTATCTTTTATAGAATCTACTAATACATCATAGATGGGTGCCCAACCACGCTCAAGTTGGTCAGACACTATTTTATTATCATCAAGGTACTTTGATATTTCTGTATATTTTCCCATTAATTCTTCCAAACAATGTGATACTCTTGTATCTGTACATCAGAAATACTGCCAGGTCCGTACTTTGCTTCATTCTCTTTAATCATAGTTTCAGCATGTTTACGGCTGTATAATCCATATACATATTCAGGGTCATCACCACGGATACTAAACGAACACATTACTCGTTTCTCCATGTTGCTTGTATATACTTCTGTACGCTTTTGTTCTAATTGTTTACGAAGCTCATCACGCTCCGCTACTAAGTCTTGCAGTGACTTAATCACTGATTCTATTGACATGTCTTCTCCTTCTAGTTCAACTGGTTGACCATCATTACCTAGATACGCAACCAAGTTGTTATCAGAGTCATATGCGAGCCATTTGACATGGGGAGGATAAATCTCCTCCCTCCGCCTAGCCGTAACTAGTGTGCTGTACATTAGATAGTACGGCCAATAGATTCAAGAATAGTTTCAAGCTCATCAAACTTCTCACGCTCTTTGTGAAATTCTGCTTTATAAGCAATCTTGATAGCTTTGTTTAGTGTCGCTGGCTTGATTTGCATTTCTTCTGCGATAGCTTTTACGGTGTCACGAAGACCTTCTTTAAGGACTTCAATTTCTTGTGTTACTTGAATGCCTTCGTTTACAAGGCGCTTGAGTTTATCAACGTCAGATTGTGAAAATGACATATGTATTTCTCCTATTGAGGTTTATTGATTTGTTTATTAAGTATAGCAGGTGTGAGCTAGGTGTCAAACTATTTTTTGTTTTCTAGCTCTTTGATTCTTCGCTCTAACTCTTCTATCTTAGGAGCTAGTATGGGATAGCGTTTCTTCCAATCGGCTTCGTCTTGCTTGAACCAAGTCCAACCCAAACGATTAACGAGATAGTCTAATAGACCATCCCATTTAGCATATACCCATAATCCTATCGCAGTTTCACGCATGTATGCCACAAATAAACCACCTACAATAGAACCAGCTATCGCTGTATAAATCCAGGTAGTATCACTTGTCAAGTTATCAATCATTTCTGTTAGCATCATTGTTGCCTGTCACTGCTGGAGATTGTGCTGGACGAGCACGATTTTCTTTCTCAGCGTCAATCCATCTTTTAGCAATAAAGCTACTAGCTGGACTATTTACGAACTTTTCAATAGCCTTTTCTACTTTTCTAAAGTTTTCAGCACGGTCAGGGTCTTCTAACCCGCCTGAGTTATCAACAACATGGAAGTTAGACGCGCCAAATAACTGCTGAAACTTCATAATGTTATCTTGTACTTGTTTCCACATTGCTTCTACTTGCTCTTCTGGCAATGAACGGGCTCGCATCTGATTACGCTCTTGTGCTACATCCAATGATGTATTAACAAACAACATCATCGTGTCGTAACCTAACTCTTTTAGCTTGGCTTGCTCTTTCTGGACTTTAGCAACATCTTTGCCAGTACCGTCAATGATTAAACCTAAACGACCATCAATGAAGTTACCACGCTTTTTCTTCAACTTGTCTTTAGCAACACCACGAATCTCTTGACCTTGAGGACTGTAGATATTGTCTGGTGTTGGTTCCATGCCAGCTTTGCCTAGTAGAAACTCGTAGACTTCATCACTGTTTACTGTGCGTAGACCAGTATGACTTAATAGTTTGTTAGCAACAAATGATTTACCAGAACCAGGCCCACCTGCTAAAAAGATTGCTTTAAAGATATGCGGGTCATTAACACCTTCTTCTAGGTCATCTTCATTGACAACCCGGCCTAGCATACTACCAGACTCTAAGCGAGACTTATCAATGTCACGGCTGTTTGCGCCGCCTTTACTGTACTTAGCCTTCAACTCTTCATATGCGCCAACAATGTCCTGTATCTGATACATTGTGTTGTTGCTTAGTTGATGAATGATGTTATTCCATTCACGGCGAGATTTAGCAGTGGCCGCTTCGTCTGCCATTTGTGCTAGATCACGAGCGACTTTACGTTGTAATGTATCCAAATCATAGTTGCCTACAGTAGGATTCATTGCGTCTTCTTTAACTTCTATATCGCGAATAAAGTCATCAGCTTTGTTATTACCACCTTTGCCTTTAACTACTTTTTTCTTTTCGTTTACTATCTTACTTAAACTTGATTCTTTCATTACTGGTTGTCCATCTACAAGATATTGTTTTACAATATCAAAAATATCTTTTCCACGAACTTTAATATCGGCATCAATGCCTAATGCTCGTTTAAATGCGTCTTTGTCATCAGCACGAATAGCTGACCTTAAATCTGTTGCCGAACTTAGTCGTTGTGCTGGCGCTAACTCTATACTCTCAAAGTTATAATAACCATGTCTGCCTTCTTTGCCGTTAGACTTTGTAATAGCAGTGACAAATCCTGGTCCATCTTCTGGGTCAGATACTATCTTAAGATTGACCTTGCCGTGTTTGTTATATACGAAACTACACAGTGACCACCACGATTGCTCAGGGACAATATGACCCTTTATCTGAGGAAACATTAACTGCATCAACTCAGTCTTAACTTCAAACGGCAACGGGTCTTTGTTCTCAGCCGCTTTGCCTGATTTTCCTTTAGCACCCTGTGTATTAGGATTAGTACCTACATACCAGTTTTCAAAACTAGATGCTTTTTCCCATGCTTTAACATGTCCAATATGTGGCGGATTAAAACGACCAAATATTATCGCAACAGTCGGTATTTCTTTTTCGTTTAACTTATCAAATCTCATTAAGGTGTCCATCTCTTACGTGGAACAAATTTGACGTTACCGTGCTTCTTATCGCCATCAGCATAGCGTACACGACCTTCGCCATTTGTATCCCAAATCTCTGCGTCATGTCCAGCTTCTAACTGATCAATCACCGCATCTTTAACATTCTGTATATTCTTAACAAGCGTTAATATAGCATCAATCGCACCGCCCGCTTGCTCATCTAACTCATTAATCTTGGCTTGTTTGCCAGCACTTACTTTACTGCTAGTCAGCCAATTGTAAAAGTGGTTCACACTTAAGTCATCTAACCCCTTTACTTTAGCAGTCTGGTTAACATAGCGATAGATAATCTCTGATAGGTCAGCAAGTCCTTTAACTGGAGTCAAGAACGAATCAATCTTTTTAGCGTTTGACTTCAGATATGATTCTATTTCAGTTATCGCACTAGTGTCAACCTTTATCGGTGCCGAGTTGTATATAGGACCTTGTACAATAAGTTGTGCTGTTGTGTTGAACTGCGAAAAGTCATCAATAGGTTGTTGCTGGTCATCAGGCATGCCAAACTCTGGGAAGTATGCGTGACCCACAACCATTACATCAGCTTGTGATATGCGTTTACCTAACTCGCTGTCAGCACGTACATGATAACATGTTTCTGACTTAGGGTTAGGACAGAAGTTATACACACCTTCGTTGTCAAGTTGAGGGCGCTCTAAGAATAAAGCATCAGCGTATAGAAAGCCTACAAAGTCTTTTGGTGTTGCGGCATCAAATAATGGTTGAAGTCTAGCCATTCGTTGTGCGAAAGCATCACGAGCCTGTTTCTCTTCTGGCGTCTTAGGACTGCCTGAACCATTAGCAATAAAGTCGGCAATAGCCTCTGGGTCACTGTGTTTAGCGCCACGA
>Ga0209955_1000422_pt1 | contig 15071 bp, 16 predicted proteins | sample SalPonA_A_H2O_MG_FD_185716 | JGI IMG/M metagenome (GOLD analysis project Ga0209955, IMG submission 185716) | Water microbial communities from South San Francisco under conditions of wetland restoration - Salt Pond MetaG R2A_A_H2O_MG (SPAdes)... | ecosystem: Environmental > Aquatic > Non-marine... | reverse complement strand
GCTCGCTCGATAGGCTCGATGTTTTGGTCGCTAACTCAGGTGGCCCAGCGCCGGGTATGGCTCCAGGCATTGCCTCAGATGTATGGATGAAAGAGTTCGATGCGATGGTGCTGGGATTGATCGAAATCATCGATGCATCGGTGGCACAGATGAAACAGGCTGGGTTTGGCCGTGTGATCGTGATTGCCTCGTCCGGAATTGTGATACCGATTCCAAAACTCGCGGTATCGAACACGCTGCGTTCAGCTGTAGCGGGTTACGTTAAAACTCTCGCTGAGCAGATGGCACCGCACGGTGTTACATGCAACCTTGTACTGCCAGGACGCATTGAGACACCACGCACCCAAGCGATCGATAAGGGCACGGCAGCCAATATGGGTATCAGCGTTGAGGAGGCACGCGCGGCATCAGCAGCGACGATTCCGATGGGCCGCTACGGATCACCTGAAGAGTTTGGTGCTGTAGTGACCTTCCTCGCGAGTGAGCCTGCTGCCTATGTGACAGGCAGCCAGGTTCGCGTTGATGGCGGTGCAATTAAGTCGATAAACGCCTGAGGTTTAAGCGCCTTAGCGGTTGCCGTTCGCCTCAGGCTTGGGGCGGCGACGCCTGCGCTGATTTTGTGGCTTATCGCCGCTCGGTTTTTCGGAACTGGCACTCGAGCCAGGTCGCGGCTTACGCTGCGGCCTGGAGTTTTTGCTCGTAGGTGTTCGGTTTGCTTTAGATGATTCTGTCGCCGGTTTGGTCGTCTTCGGTTTTTTAGGCTTACGCGGTGCTTTTAACGCAACCTCAGGCAGCGGATTGTTCGGCGCAAAACCTTCCAGTTCACGGTGCTCAATCTTCGCCTGCGTCAGTCGCTCGATCTCAATCAAGAGATCCAACTCATCAAGTGAAACCAGTGAAACCGCTTCACCTACGCTGCCGGCACGGCCGGTACGACCGATGCGATGCACGTAGTCCTCAGCGATATTAGGCAGGTCGAAATTGATGACGTGCGGAAGCTCTTTGATATCTATGCCGCGTGCAGCGATATCGGTGGCGACCAAAACCTGAATATCACTATCTTTGAACTCTTGCAGGGCTCGCGTGCGAGCGCCTTGGCTCTTATTACCGTGAATAGCAGCTGCCTTGATACCCGCTTTATCGAGCTGAGCAACCAAGCGATTAGCACCGTGCTTAGTACGGCTAAACACCAGGACCTGAAACCAAGAGTTGCGCTTAATTACTTCGATCAGCGCCCGTGTCTTGGCGCTCTTATCTACAGGAATAATCCACTGCTCAACCGTATGGGCCGTAGCGTTCTCAGGTGAAACAGATACCTCGACCGGGTTGTGTACCAAGTCTTTTGCTAGCTCTTTGATCTCGGCCGAGAAGGTGGCTGAGAAGAGTAAGTTTTGGCGCTTCTGCGGCAGCAGTTTAAGGATCTTGCGAATATCGCGAATAAAGCCCATATCGAGCATGCGATCGGCCTCGTCGAGGACAAGGATCTCAAGCTGATCGAAGCGCACAGCATTCTGACTGTGTAGGTCCAACAGGCGGCCTGGTGTAGCAACTAACAGGTCAACTCCACCGCGCAGGCGTTGCATCTGCGGATTAATCTTAACCCCGCCAAAGACCACCTCAGTCGTCAATTGGGTGTGGCGGCCATAGTACTCGGCATTGTCCTCAACCTGCGCCGCCAGCTCCCGAGTGGGCGTTAGCACTAGAGCGCGAACTGAGTTCGCACGGACTTTCGGGCCCTGCGCAAGGCGTTGCAACATGGGAAGTACAAAGCCTGCGGTTTTACCGGTACCGGTTTGCGCCGCCGCCATTACATCGCGTCCCTCTAGGACGGCGGGTATAGCCGCTAACTGAATAGGCGTTGGTACTTGATAGCCTTTCTCGGAAAGGGCCTGTAGGAGATGGTCGCTTAGACCGAGTTCAGCAAATGACATCTAGAGTTCTCTGGGGAGAGGGGTTGAATAAAGCGCAGGCACTGTAACACAGAGTAGGTGCGGGTGGTGTGCTTTTCACCCGCACATTTCTCATACTGCAGCTAAGTCGGCCGCAGCGCTAACGCAGCAGCAGCAGTGGTACTGGGCTTCGGCGTACAAGTGTTGACGTGGTGCTGCCTACTAGCAGTTGACGGATGCGGCTGTGACCATAGGCACCCATCACCAGTAGGTCTGCACGCTGAGCTTTGAGCTGTTCAATAATCACCTCGTCAGCTTCTCCAGCTAGCAGCTTTGCGTCGACCTCAAAGCCTGCGTCGCATAGAAGTTTTTCCGCGGCCTCCAGCTCTTTGCTAGTGTCGTAGGTTGAGGGTCCAACCATCACAAGTGAGCAGGCAGCACCTTTAAGAAGCGGGCTGTCGGCTACCATCTGCAGTGCTTTGCGCGACGTCGCACTACCGTCAAAGGCGAGCAAGAAACGCTTAGGGTCCACCAGAGCTTTATCGGTCAGCAGTATAGGGCGATGCAGGGCGCGCACTGTCGGCTCTATATGCACTCCCAGCGCATCGCCCTTAGAACCCTTGCCTAGAATGAGTAGTCTGGTTTCACCCTGCAGCTCTTGCAGGCTGGTGACAAAATCATCGTGGCGTTGCAGGGTGGTTGGCTCGAATGCGCCATCCTGCTGCGCGCGCTCCAGCGCTGCAGCAAGCATTACGCGGCCCTGCTCGCGCACCAGTTTGGCACGTTTGGCATCTAGCTCTGCCAACTCTTGCAGCAGCGACTCTCTTGCGCCCAGTCCAATGGTTCCGCTGAGCGAGGTCTCATCTTCAGTTGGGAACTCGCGACGGTCCAGCACATGCAGCAGCGAGAGCGGCGCTTGCAGTGTTGCGCTCGCCCATGCCGCCGTATCACAGACCGCCTCTGAGAGGGTGCCGATGCCATCTATACAGGCAAGGATCTTTTTCATCGTTCGCTCCTTCTGTTCATAGTGCGCTCCGGCATCTTAGTGTCCCATTAGCTCGTCAATAGCGTCAGGCTTATCGTGCACCGCAAAGCGGTCAACGATGGTTGCGCTGGCCTCGTTCATGCCAATTACTTCCACTTCAATGCCCTCGCGGCGGAACTTCAGCACAACTTTGTCTAGTGCACTGACGGCTGTGATATCCCAGAAGTGCGCGCGCGAGAGGTCGATAACGACACGGTCGAGATCGGCTTTGAAGTCGAAAGCTGCAATGAACTTATCGCTGGAGCTAAAGAACACCTGGCCCACGACGTTGTAGGTGACCTCATTTTGCGCAGTCTCGCTCTTGCCAATAAATAGGAATTGGCCAATTTTGTTGGCGAAGAAGAGCGCGGCAAGTAGCACGCCAGCAAAGACCCCGAAGGCGAGGTTGTGGGTGAAAACGACAACCACGACCGTCACCAACATAACGATATTGGTGGACATAGGGTACTTGCGCATATTGATAAGCGAGTCCCAGCTGAAGGTGCCGATGGAGACCATAATCATTACCGCCACCAGAGCGGCCATAGGGATTTGTGATACCCATTCGTCCAAGAAGACAACCAGAATCAAAAGCACAACGCCGGCGATTAATGTGGACAGGCGTGTGCGGCCACCCGACTTAACGTTGATAACCGACTGCCCAATCATCGCACAGCCTGCCATTCCACCAAACAGACCTGCACCGATGTTTGCGAGCCCCTGACCCTTACACTCACGGTTCTTGTCGCTGGGGGTATCCGTCAGCTCATCCACGATAGTTGCGGTCATTAATGACTCCAACAAACCTACTACGGCAAGCGGCAGGGAGTAGGGCAGGATGATCCAAAGCGTTTCGAGGTTGAGCGGCACATCCGGCCAGAGGAATATTGGTAGGGCATCAGGCAACTCACCCATATCACCTACGGTGCGAATATCCAGACCCAGCGCCATCGCTACTGCGGTGAGTACCAAGATACAGACCAGCGGCGAGGGGATTTTGTTGGTCAGCAAGGGGAAGGTGTAGATGATGAACAGGCCAGCAGCAGTCATTGCGTAGACATGCCAGGTTACATCAATTAACTCAGGTAGCTGCGCCATAAATATTAAAATAGCCAGTGCGTTCACAAAGCCGGTCACTACTGAGCGAGAGACGAAGCGCATGAGTGAACCCAGATGCAGATAGCCGGCAATGATCTGGAATATGCCGGTAAGCAGCGTGGCAGCGAGCAGGTATTCAAGACCGTGCTCCCTCACCAGAGTCACCATCAGCAGTGCCATGGCGCCTGTCGCTGCAGAGATCATCCCCGGGCGGCCGCCTGCAAAGGCGGTGATAACCGCAATACAGAAGGAGGCGTAGAGACCCACTTTTGGGTCAACACCTGCGATGATTGAGAAGGCGATCGCCTCCGGAATAAGAGCCAGAGCAACAACCAAACCAGAGAGGATGTCGCCGCGTATATTGGAAAACCAGTTGTAGTGCAGTGAAGGGTTCATACTTGCCTTTAAGTCGCTGTTTTTACGGACAGGAAAAAAGGCGCAATTCTAGCAGATATTGGCAGAACCTACGAATCACCCTGTGGCTTGCTGATGTAGGACTGAAAGAAGCTGATGTGGGTGTTAAAACCACGCGATAACGACAGAGCCCGCATGTGGTTCATTGGCAGCTCGCCGCGTAGAATAGCAACAAATTCGTCAACGGGAAGTTTGCAAAGCTGCGCTGCTTCCTCTTCAGACATGCCAGTGGGTTTGAGGTAGAGTTCGCGAATTAGCGTGCCGATGCCGGCATTTGGGTCCAGTTGCAACATAATGTCTAAATTGACCGCCGTTCTATTAACAGTTACCAAATACAAAGAGTTAATCAATGAGTACTGAGCTTACCTACATACTTATCGCAGTCGGCGTCGCTATTATTGCCGCTTTGGTGATGCTAATCCAGAAGCAGCTTGCGCGCGCTCGGGCGCAGCGTGAGGAGCAAGTGGCGAGCCAAGCGCGCCATGCCGCAGAGGCTGCGAAGAATCGCGCCTATCTGGTTGATAGCTCCAAAGCCATAGCGAATGCCATCCTAAACGACGACAAGTGTACGCTGGTTGAGGGGTGTATTCGGCTCAAAGTGATGTTGGACAACCTCAACCCTCAGCTCCACCAACATCCTGATTACGCGGTTTTCGAAGAGGTCTACAACAGAACGTCGCACATCCCGATTCTTGCCGACTGGCGTGAATTGGAGCGCAAGCAGCAACGTGCCTTCGAGAAGGAGATGCGTGCGATTGAGACTGAGTGCGAGGCGAGGATTAACGAAGCGGCCAAGAGACTGCTGCAGGACCCCCTTATTCAGGCGCACTGATGGAACTGCTCCCGGTCTTCGTTATCACTCTGCTGTTCTCACTGGGGCTGGTGCTGGCGCTGAGCTTCGGCAAAGTACCTACCTACAGACCAGAGCGAGATCAGGTGGTCCAACTGCTACAAGGGCTGCTCGAGGGCACGATTTCAGCAAGCCAGTGGGATCTCTTTATCGGTATGCCTATCCAACACGATGAATTGCTTGAGGCGGTACGCGTAAAGTGCGTAACCTTGCACGAGGGGCTCGATGGCTCGGATCCGGCGCGCGAGGGGATCGATGGTTATATTTACGACCGTGCCGGGCGCGAGCGAATTGCCAAAATTTTAGATGATCTACATCGTATTATCCGAGAGTCGCCGATAACTCGAGAGTTCTGAGATCAGGAGTAAGCTTGAACTATCCAGAGACCAAACTTCCAAATGTGGGGTTAACGATCTTCTCCAAGATGTCCGCCTTGGCCGCAGAGCGCGGTGCAATTAATTTGTCTCAGGGCTTTCCAGATTACGACGGTCCTCAGGCACTACTGGATTCAGTAGCGCTACAGGTAGCCCAAGGGCATAACCAGTACGCGCCGATGACAGGTATGCCTCAGCTGTGTAGCGCCATCGCAAAAAAAGTTGAGAAGCTCTACGGCAGATCGGTGGATGCTAACACCGAGGTGACAGTTACGCCCGGGGCGACCGAAGCGCTCTTTGCAGCGATTAGCAGCACCGTACGCTTGGGAGATGAGGTGATCATCTTCGACCCCGCATACGACAGCTATCGACCCGCTGTAGAGCTCAATGGCGGCATCCCCATTAGTATTCCTCTACTGCCACCTAACTTTGCTATCGATTGGCAGCGCGTTAGAGACACAATCACTCCACGTACGCGCATGATCATTATTAACACACCACACAACCCGACGGGCCAGGTGCTGAGCTCAGCTGACCTCGATGAACTTGAGCGCTGTGTGGCGGGAACGGACACCCTTATACTCGCTGATGAGGTTTATGAGCACCTCGTGTTCGACGGTTTGGAGCATCAGAGTGTCAATCGACGGGAGCGTCTGGCAGAGCGCAGTTTTGTCGTCTCCTCCTTCGGCAAAACCTACCATGTAACTGGCTGGCGCGTCGGCTATTGTGTGGCGCCCGCACCGTTGAGTGCGGAGTTACGCAAAGTGCACCAGTACGTCACCTTCAATACTCACACTCCACTGCAGTGCGCTATTGCTGATTTTATGCAGGCCGAGCCCGATTATCCGCAAACACTGCCGAGCTTCTTCAGTGCGAAGCGCGACCGTTTGGCCAGAGGATTAGAGCAGAGTCGCTTCAAATTACTCAACTCCAGCGGTACCTACTTCCAGTTGGTTGACTACACTAGCATTAGCGACCTGCCTGATGATCAGTTTGTTGTCTGGTTGTTAGAGCAGGCGGGCGTTGCAGCTATCCCCTTATCTCCCTTCTATGCGAATGGAGAGCAGACGGGGTGCGTGCGCCTCTGCTTCGCTAAACGGGATGAAACTATCGACCAAGCCTTGGATGGCCTATGCAGCATTTAACGATCAAAACGATTCAGACCGAACTGGTCTGGCAGGACCCTGAGAGTAACAAACGCCACTTCGAAAAGCTGATTCGAGAAGCGGGCGAGGCAGATCTATTTGTGCTCCCAGAGATGTTCTTGACGGGCTTCTCCATGGAGCCTGAGACAATTGCTGAACCTCAGGACGGAGGGCAAGTTAAATGGTTGATAGAACTGGCTAAAGAGGTGGGTGCGGCGATATGCGGTAGCCTCGTTATTGAGGCGGGTGAGGAGTATCGCAACCGGCTGTTGTTTGTGACGCCGGATGGACGCATGTGCCGCTATGACAAACGCCATCTGTTCCGCATGGGCAGTGAGCACGAGCACTACGCCGCCGGAGAGGAGCGTACAGTAATTCACTACCGAGGCTGGCGCATATTACCGACCATCTGTTATGACCTGCGCTTCCCAGTTTGGTGTCGCAATCGCAATGATTATGACCTAATGCTCTGTGTGGCGAATTGGCCAGCACCACGCCGCCACAACTGGCGTGTACTGCTGCAGGCGCGCGCGGTGGAGAACCAGGCATACGTGGTGGGCGTTAACCGGGTTGGACAGGATGGTAAAGGGCTGGAGTATGCGGGTGACTCCATGGTAGTCAGCCATCGAGGTGAGATTTTGGTCGACTCCGAGCCTGGCGAGTCCTATATCGGGAAAGCGACGCTCGACCTCGAGTCACTGCAGACGTTCCGGGAAAATTTCCCCGCTTGGGCTGATGCTGATGATTTCACTCTCGCAGCCACCAACAGTCGCATTGTGCAGCTTTGATCCGCTTAGCGTGCGCTCAAAGGCTTGAACGATAGCGCCTTGTAGACTCTGGATGACTGGTCTACCGATACGAACAGCGTGCGCGATGTTCCGGTAGATTCAGAGCGCCCAAGCACCAATAGACCATTTGGCTTAAGCATGCTGTGAAAGGATTCGATTAGCCGATCTTGAATCTCGGTTTTGAAGTAAATTAGCAGATTACGGCAGACGATAAGGTCGAGCTCCGGTTTGTAACTAGCGTGCAGTAGATCTTCCGCTTTAAAGCCTATTGATGCCGTCACTGAAGCCCGTAAATTGTAAAGATCTCCCTCTTTTTTTAGCTGCCGTGGCAGATATTCTGGTGGGATGGTTTCTATGCTTCTAGAGGTGTAGAGACCCGTCGTTGCGAGTCTTAGTGCCTGTTTGTTGAGATCAGTCGCAACAATTTCCGCATCTATTGGCCAGCCTAGCTCTTGTGCTACTCGGTCAATTACTAGGGCTAATGAGTAGACCTCTTCGCCTGTCGAGCATCCTGCACTCCAGATCTTGAGACTGCTGCTGCCCGTCTTTAGGTAGTTGAAGAGCGCTTGATATAGTTGCTCGTACACCTCTGGCTCACGAAAAAAAGAGGTTGTTCCGATTAACAGTTCCGAATAGAGCGCATCAAGCTCCGCAGGTTCTGCCTGAAGTCGTTCCCAGTAGTTTGCTAGGTCCGGTTCGTTTGTATTGGCAAGGCGCTGCTGGAGTCGAGTAATTAGGGTTGCCTCTCGGTATTCGCTGAAATCCGTACCCTTGTGCCGGTGTAGTAAGGCCAGAATTTGTTCAAAAAGATCGCGGTTAATTATATGGCTGGAGTTGACTTGACGGGGTGTAGAGTTCATTCGCTGCTGCAGCGTCTGTGCAATCTCAGCGGGAGAGAGTCTCTGCTGAATAGCCTCGCTCTTGGTGCTAAAATTAGCGTCTTCCTCGGGTAGGAGTATATGCCCGCTGCTCGCCGCAATAACCTGGCAAAGCGCAGAAATTCTATCTGGCACACTGGTATCAAAGGGGACAATAGCGCTAAGGTGACCAAACTCTTTAGTTAGAGAGCGGACCAGCATCAACACACTATCTTTGTTAGCCGGGCCTGTTTTCAGCAACTGCTCGCGGCGATTGATTTCGTAGCTATCCTGAGGGTTTAACCAGATAATCTGACCGGCGGACAGCGACAGGCTATTACTCGCCCACCTCGAGTTTAGCTCGGTTGTGCACTCGGTTTTTAGCTCCTCAATAATGCTCTTAGTACCGTTAAAGGCTATCAAAAGAGAGCCCTCAAAATTGCTGGGTAAGGCAGAGATAAGCTCGCGTAGTTGGTTTCGTTGAGCACGACTCGCAAGCAACAGCGCGACACCTCGAGCTCTTCGTTCATGTGCCGCCGCGTAGGTCAGCACCTTACTTCTCTCTCGCTATCAACGGCTGGCGGCAATCAACAGTTGGCGATGCATCGCCTGTGGGTACCTTAGTGACGAGAATGAGCGCTTTATCTAGATCATCGGGTAGGGTTTTTGGAAAGCTATCTAAAAATGGGTCTTTCGATTTGAAGAAGTGCCTGAGTCGATTTGCTCGCATGAACCGCACCTGAGCCCCCAAGATAAGCTCACATATATTCTCTGCTTGGAGCTGAGAGCGTGTGCGATCAGCCGCGGCCTTAGCCGTTGTCTCAACAATCAGCTCCATACCCGTATCTTTTCCAGCGGACAGGTAGGTCCGTACAGCGATGCTCTCTGGTAGAACATTAAGAAAGCGCGCTAGATCGGGGCGAAACTGGCGTTCTAACGCGAGATCCAGCTTGTAGAGGCCAAAATCGAGATAGCTAAGCGGTGTATCAGCTAAAAGATAGAAGGTACGCGAGGAGTTATCAGAAGCCCGCAGCTGCGGTGCGATGAGCATAAGGAGTGTGATCAGCAAAAATCTGGGCTTCATCATTCGATCCAAAATGATATAAAGTGCCTGAGAAGGCTAACATGTTCGGATAAGTTTCACCCCTGTTATGTCATTGGGCAAGCCCATTTTAAGGGGTGAACGTGAGAGCGATCACAACAAGGACCAATAGCAATGCGTAAATCAATTTTAAGCTTAGTAGGTTGCGCGCTTTTAGCAACGGGTGCGGCAACTGCAGAGATGAAACACTCCATGCATGATGAGTCAATGCATGCGAAGCACGCTGCTAAGATGCACGGCAACATGGAGCGAGAGGATAAGCGCGAATTGGTGCTCTACCCGCGTCCTGTCTATGAGTCGACGCTAGCGAACATGCGTGAGCATCTGCGCGGTATCCACAATGTGCAGAAATTGGTGGGTCAAGGCCTATACGCTGAGGCTGCGGATGCAGCAGATCGTGCTATGGGTATGGGGCATAACCATGGCGCCCATGGCAGTGCAGCAGAGCACCAATTCATGCCAGCAGGGATGATGGCGCTAGGTTCTGCAATGCACTCTGCTGCCGCTGATTTAGCCGTAGCGCTGCGCGAAGCTGAAGTGACGGACGACCTGCAGGCGGTTTTTGCTGCGATGGGAAAGGTCACCGAGAACTGCGTGGCATGTCACGACGCTTATCGTCTGCAGCCGATGGAGTAATTGGCTTGAGCCCAAGATTGATTGCTGTTGTTGGTGCATCGGGCTCGGGTAAAACAACAGTTGCTCGGCAGTTGCTTGGCGCCTTTAATCAGCTCGGGCAGCGCAGCGAGCTGATAAGCATGGATAGTTACTACAAAGCGGTAGGACATCCACTCAACAACTATGACCGTCCAGCCGCGTTTGATTTTGATCTGCTAGTTGATGACTTAGCTCAGTTGAAGTCCGGGGCGGGGATTAACGTGCCAACCTATGACTTCGTCACGCATCGACGTCAGCCCGAGGTGGTGCGCGTAGAGCCGGTCGACGTAGTGCTGGTTGAGGGACTGTTTCTTTACGCTCTAGAGGAGCTGCTGCAACACTTTGATGTGCGAATCTATCTAGATGTTGACCCCGACACTTGCTTCGAGAGGCGCTTTAAGCGTGATCAAGTGGAGCGAGGACGGGAGCCGGAAGATATTAGGCGCCAGTATTTTGATCAGGTTTTTCCGGGGTATCAGCAATACATCCATCCATCACGTGCGCATGCGACGCATCAGTTGGAGGCGTTACCCAGGGACGTCGTCGCCTGGGCAAAAGAGTTGCTAGACTCTGCGTCCCAGAGCTAGCCCTTCAAATTGGCTCTTAGAATGCACAGCCAGGTTTCAGACCAACTTTCTTGAGGATAATGGCGAGTGGGCAGAAGCCGGTAAAGCCCGTCTGGAAAAGGTTTGCGCCTACAAAAGCGGTGAACCAAAGCCAGTTAACTGAGTGGAAAATAGGGCTCGCTTCTACGCCTAACGCAAGGCTGAACATAACCATAAAGCCAGCAAAGACAAATACAAAACGTTCAACAGACATGGATACTCTCCGAGTTCGATCAATTAGATTTTCAATATATTAGATTTATCTAAATAAGAAATCAAGAATATAAATCGAGTTCGAAGCTTGAACTTTGGGCTGATTAAGAGCGGTATAGCGTCTTGATAAGGTGGTATCCAAAGCGTGTTTTCACGGGGCCGTGGACTTTGTAGAGTGGACGCTTGAAGACGACTTCATCGAAGGCTTTCACCATCTCACCGCGGCGAAACTCGCCTAAATCACCGCCTCGCTTACCTGAAGGACAGATAGAGTAGCGCTTCGCAAGTTTGGCGAAATCCCCACCTTTTTTAAGTTGCGCTAGGATATCCAGCGCCTCTTTTTCGGTCTTAACAAGAATATGAACGGCTGAAGCAGTAGCCATGGTAGAGCTCTCGAAATTTTACTTAGTTTGAAAGTCGGGACAGCCCATCCGAGGGCTATCCCAGTGGCAAGCTTAGAGTTCGCCTTCAACCGTAGTAAGCCCGTGGATTGTCCAATCCTGGTAGCCACCGCGGTAGTAGTAGATCAACTCCGCAGGGTAACCTTCGCGAATCATAGCACGGATGCCGTTTGGACTCTGTGGACAGGTGCTAGAGTTACAGAACGCGTAAACCTTGGTGGTTACTCCATCACAGTTCCAGCCCTCGCCCTGCTGTGCGCAGCCGAACTGGTCCATGTTCATCGCGACCTCGGTGTAAGGGATGTTAACTGAGCCAGGGATTGTACCAAGCTGCAGTACATGGTCCTTCATACGCATGTCGACTAGCATTGAGTCCTCTTTACCGATCATCTCAATAATGTCTATCTCGCCTACTGGGGTAACCCCCTCGGCTGGAACCATGGGCTGTAGGAAGCCTTTAATCAGAGCGGGTGGCGTCTTGATACGGCTGATAGTAAGTGGCCCATCTTCAAGCTCCACTGTGTATTCGTTCATCTTATCCCACAGCTGAATCTTCTCATCTTCAGCCATTACTGGGAGTGCAACCAGGCTCGCTGAGAGGGACGCAGCGATCAGTGTATTAATCATTGTTCTCATTGGGTGTCCTAAAGAGATAAGGGTGTTGATCTGATCGAATAAAATATAATATTGCTATATAACTATTGCGAATCAGCTTATTACCATTATCCCAATTTCAAGATCGCATTGCTCTAAGTTTTTGGTCGCATATTGGTCGTGGGTTTGGGCTTAAACCTGGTTTGGAGAGGGCGTTTCGATCGGCGACTAAATCCAACATCAATGCGGGCAATAGCCTCGTTCTCTCATTCTCACCGGTCGAAATTTGTACTCATCTGAGGTTCTCTACTCGGTATCTATTTGTCTCTATGAATACCTTTCAGGTTTGTTTGGGGCCTTATTCGACATACCGATGCGCCTGATGGTCGTCGATGTACAGATATACCGATAAAGGTTGGTCGTGATATCAGTAGGGTGCGTCTTCTCCAGCACTACTCTCGCCACCCTGAGTTGCACGAGCGTGAAGTGATTCGACTTGAACCTCGCGAAGAGGCATTGCAGCGCTGGGGAGTCGGTTAAGCGCTCCCCAGTTCTGGGTGGTTTATGCTTCTTGAGGGATGCAGGTCTCGCACTTCTCTTTAAAGATACCCACCTTCACCAGTATTGAGTGCAGCCAACAGCCTGCACACCAGCCGGCGGCAGCTTCTAGCCACATAAACGTCAGGCACATCGGAATTGTTGCCAACGGCGTCCAGCGAGGCATCCAGTTTTCTGTGGTCGAGAGAAGGCTGGAACCAGTAACACCGTTTACAAACTCAGCCGTAGGCACAGGGTTGAAGAAGCAGAGACATGCACCGACTAGTACAGTGCCTATTTTCCAGGCGAACTTCTTCGGCTGGTAAGGGCGGTATATCGGCTTGTGATGTCTGTTCATCGCACCGGCTATCCAGACAAGTGGGCTTAGCCAAGCGGTGTAGCGGCTCTGTGTTACGATCATCTCCCAGAGCACAAACAGCAGTACATAGGTTTGCGGCGTCCAGTCGTAGACCTGTCGCACCATCTCAGCGGAGTAGATGATTTGCCCTGCGAAATTGGTGTCCCAAGTATCTTCAATTGTTGCAGGGTCAACAACCCATGCGGAGCCATTGATGGTGTTGTAGAAAATTACCAAGATCCACACAGGCACTAGAAACAGCATTGCTGCGCGGGTACGAACTACATTGTCGTTGACCATATCGAAGGTCATGGGGTGGTGTAGCGGGCTTCTCATTGTTATTCCCTCACATTTGTAAGCGTAAACGTCGCTTGGTATTTCCAATATTAGATTAGACGAAGATGATGTACCACGGGCTGTTTAGAGCGTATTTGCAGTAAAAACCTGACGGATAGAGGGGATAGTTCTTAAAACTATAGCAATTCTCTCATTCATCCAGCCCCCAAACGGCCCGTAGCAGAATGTTCTATAGTTAGCCGGTGCCGAGTTTTTGGAGAGAAGGGTATGTTGTTAAAGCATTTGGCGATGGCGTTAGCGCTTTTTGGATCTGCCGGGCCGGCGTTTGGCGCTTTGCAGCAAGCCGATTCAGTCGCGCCAGAGTCAGGTTCGGCTCCAGTTGCTCAGGGTGTGGCGGTTCAGGCTGAGCAATTTATGATTTCAGCCGCCAATCCACTTGCAGCTAGGGTTGGCTATGACGTCCTCAATCGAGGCGGACACGCAATGGATGCGATGGTAGCTGTGCAGGCGATGCTGGGGCTGGTCGAGCCACAGTCTTCCGGTTTGGGTGGTGGCGCATTTCTGGTCTACTACGATGCGGCGACTAAGACGCTGACGACCTTTGACGGTCGCGAAACAGCGCCACTCAACGCGACTCCTGAACTGTTTCAGAATGCTCAAGGCGAGTCGCTCAAATTCTTTGATGCGGTTGTGGGTGGACGCTCGGTGGGAACCCCGGGTACACCCAAACTGATGCATGAGATGCATTCGCGCTACGGCGAGTTGGATTGGTCTGAGTTACTAGCGCCCGCTATTGAACTTGCTGCCGAGGGTTTTGAAGTCTCTCCAAGGTTGGCGGCGTCTGTAGCAGCAGATAAGGATCGCCTGTCTCGGTATCCCGATACAGCCCGATACTTTTTTCATGCTGATGGATCACCGATAGCAGAGGGTGAGATTCTTACTAACGCTGAGTACTCACAAACTTTGACGCTGATGGCGCAAAACGGTTCTGATGTCATCTACAAGGGAGAGATCGGCAAAGCGATAGTAGCGCGAGTTCAGTCGATTGAGGACAACCCAGGACTGCTCTCTGAAATCGACCTAGCGAGTTATCAAGTCAAAGAGCGCCCAGCCGTTTGTGTTGAGTATCGACAATTTGAGGTTTGTGGCATGGGGCCGCCCAGTTCTGGGGCTTTAACGGTCGGGCAGATTCTGGGCGTGCTGAATAACTTCGATCTTGCCCAGTATGGTCCCGAAGATCCCGAGGCGTGGCAGTTAATTGGCGAAGCGTCCCGCTTGGCCTTTGCTGACCGGGGACGATACATGGCGGACAGTGATTTTGTACCGATGCCCCAAGGTTTGCTGGACTCAGACTATCTGGCTCAGCGAGCTGCGTTGATACAGCCAGGTAAGGTGATGGGAGCGGTCTCTGCAGGCGAACCAAATTGGGGCAAGGTGGTTAGCGTGGAATATGGGTTGGACGATGCTATTGAGCTTCCCTCTACCTCTCATTTCTCGATCGTAGATGGGGCAGGAAATATAGTCTCAATGACAACAACGATCGAGAACGGTTTTGGTTCGCGAGTGATGTCGGGTGGTTTCCTCCTTAATAACGAACTGACAGACTTCTCATTCTCCTCATACAAGGATGGCCAGCCGATCGCAAACCGTGTTGAACCGGGTAAACGTCCCCGCTCATCAATGTCACCCACTATCCTGTTCAGAGATGGTGAGCCCTATATGGCGATAGGCTCCCCAGGCGGTTCGCGTATAATTGGCTATGTGGTAAATGCACTGATCGCGCATATCGACTGGGGGCTGGATATTCAGCAAGCGGTAGAGCTGCCTCATCTGGTGAACCGATTTGGAACCTATGACCTTGAAGCCGGTAC
>Ga0209955_1000417_pt1 | contig 15163 bp, 17 predicted proteins | sample SalPonA_A_H2O_MG_FD_185716 | JGI IMG/M metagenome (GOLD analysis project Ga0209955, IMG submission 185716) | Water microbial communities from South San Francisco under conditions of wetland restoration - Salt Pond MetaG R2A_A_H2O_MG (SPAdes)... | ecosystem: Environmental > Aquatic > Non-marine... | reverse complement strand
AACAGGATTAGCACCTGCTGCAAGAGATTTAAATACAGCATTCATAGCTTTATTTACATCAGGGAAGATACCCATATAAGTTTGCTTGAATTTTGGTTTTGGAATTAGTTTTAGTGTAATTTCAGTGATTACTGCTAAAGTACCTTCACTTGCTATTAAAATACCAGCTGTGTTATATCCAGCAACATCTTTAATAGTTTTTTTACCTGCAACTATAATATCACCATTTGGTAATACAGCTCTAAGTGCTACAACATAGTCTTTTGTAATACCATATTTAGCTGCTCTCATACCGCCTGCGTTTTCAGATACATTTCCACCTAAAGTTGAGTATTCTTCACTTGCTGGATCTGGTGGATAAAATAATCCTACTTCTTCAACTGCTTTTTGAAATTCCATATTAATTAATCCTGGTTGAACAACTCCAACCATATTTTCCATATCAATTTCAAGTAATTTATTCATATGTCTTTCTAGACTTAAAATAATTCCACCTTTAGAAGGTAATGCTCCACCTGTAAAACCACTTCCTGCACCTCTTGGAACAATTACTATTCCATGTTCGTTACAGTATTTTAAAATCTTTGAAATATCATCTTCATTTCTAGGAAAAACTACTGCATCTGGTTCAAATCTTTCCCTTGTAGCATCATATGAAAAAGCAATCAAATGTGCTTTATCTTTTTTAATATTTTCTTCACCAACAATTGATGTAAAATAATCTAAATGTTCTTGTTCAATCATAATATTATAATCCTATTTGATATTTATAATAGCTTTCATAGTTATCTGAATCAATATCTGTAGTTTCTTCATCATCTTTTATTTTAGAAACTAACATACTAATAATTCCTTTAATTCCTTCAACTTCAGGGATTAAAGAACTAATTCCACTAACTCTTGTATAAAATGGCATTTTAGCCGACGTATCATCATAAGTGATAAAATAGCTATCTAGTAAGTTTAATGATCTAGTATCTAAGATATTAACTTTTTGGTCTACAACAACAAAAATTGTTCCTAAATCTTTTGATTTTGCATATTCTTGAATATCCAAAATTGTTGGTTTAGGTGTATTAGTAAACTTTAAGTGTGCTGCATATATATCTGAATGTTCAAATGTAAAATCAGTGAATTTTTTTCTAACTGCTTGAAATGTATCTTGTGAAGGAGTAATTAATAATGCGTTTGTATATAAATAATTTAAAGCTAATATATCTCCCTTTTTAACAGTTCTATTTGAAGTTGGAATTGCATCTTGTTTTAAGCCATCAAAACTTGAAAATTCTAAAGTTGAACCATTTGCATTTGAATCAATTACTTTAGCATTTGCTACAATCATATTTTTATTATTTCCATATTTATGAACAACTACACCACTTTGACCAACGATTAAGTTTGGAATTTTTATAGTAGTTTTATTGTCTTGTAAATTATCAATAATAGTAATCATAGTTTTTGGGTTGAAAGCTGTTTTTGTTGACTTAGTTTGTTTTTTCATATCACTTAATAGATATTTATAATCAAACTTGTCTCCGTTGTTTAAAATCTTAATATCTAAGATTTTCCAACCCATTTGTTTCATATCTGAAATAGAATTAACTCCATTACATCCTTCTCCATCAAAAGGGATGTTTTCTATATTTGAAAGTTCACTTGTATTATTTTTGTAACAAACTATATTTTTTGCATTTAAACTTGAAATACTTAATGCAGCAATTGAAGTTGCTAATAAAATTTTTGAAATTGTTTTAATCATTTATTTTCCTAATTATTTTGATTGTAGATTAGCTAATGTTTCTTTTACTTCATTTACATGTAGTACTTCGATTTTTTCACCTTTTACAGTTTTTTTCTTTCTTACATTAACTTTTTCCCAAACAGCAGCTATATTTCCATCTGGGTCAATAATAAAGGTAGATCTAACTACACCCATAAATTCTTTTCCCATAAATTTTTTAAGTTGCCAAACTCCATAATCTTCACACATTTTTTTATCTTCATCTGATAAAAGAGTAATTGAAAGCTCTTTTTTCTCAATAAATTTTCTGTGTTTTTCAGTGTCATCTGGGCTTACACCTAAAATAATTGCATCTAAATCATCAAATTCAGGATGTGCTTCTGTGAAATCACAAGCTTGAGTTGTACAACCTGGAGTTAAATCTTTTGGATAAAAGTATAAAACAATCCATTTTCCTTTTAAATCTCTTGAACAAATTTCAATATCATCTTGATTTTTTGCACAAAATTCTGGTGCTTTAGTTCCTATTTCTAACATTAAACTTCCTTTCTTATTTTATTGCTATAAATGTTGCAAAATTTACCCATTTGAATATTACTTCAAAATGTTTAAATCCACAATCTTTAATCATTTTTTCATTTTCTTCAACTGTGTATGGTATCAGAACATTTTCAAGGGCTTCTCTTTTTTGAGAGATTTCATATTCACTATATCCCTGTTCTTTTTTGTATTCGTAATATTTATCAATGTAAAGTTTATTGATTTTAGAATCTGATGTTATAACTTTTTCACTAAATACAAAAATACCTCCATCACTTAAAGAATCATATATTTTTTTTACAAGTTTTTCTCTATTTAAAGGTCTGATAAATTGTAAAGTATAATTTGACAATATAAGTTTTGGGTTAGTATAGTCTAATTCAAAAAAATCTTTATTATAAAAAGTAATATCAACCCCAAAAGCTTTTGATTTGTTTTTAGCTCTGTTTATCATTGCTGTTGAACTATCAACACCAATTAAATTCAATTTTTTATCACAATGTTTACCTAACTCAATCAAAGTAGAAGCAGTGGAACAACCTAAATCGTAAACTGTATCATTCTCTTCAAGATAATTTTTAGCAAAATCTATTGATAATTTTTGTGATTCTTTATAAAAAGGTACAGATCTATTTAACATATCATCAAAAACTGATGCTACTTCTTCGTCAAATTCAAACTGTTTATCTATTGTTTTTTCAAATACTTTATCTATCATGGTAGTTATTTTAGCTAAATGTATATTAATAGATATTGATAATTTTATAATATTTAAGTATAATAATTTATATTATTTATAAAAGGTTTTTTGTTTTGATAAAAATTTATTTATTCTTTCTAATATTTGTTACATTTTCTAATCTTTTTGCGAATAATAGTGTTAATTTTAGGAATTTAGAATTAAAAGAATTAATTAATATTGTTTCAAAAACTTTAGACAAAAATATACTTATATCAACAAATATTAATACAAAAATTGATTTTATAGCAAATAATGATCTTTCAAAAGATCAATTATTTGAATTGTTGAAAACTTCTTTAGACAATAATGGTTTAAGTATCACAAAACAAAAAGGCTTTTATGTAGTTGATAATAAAGAAATAAATACTAAATATGAGTTTAAAACAGTAAATATTAAAAACACTGAAGTAAGTGAAGTTTATGAAATTCTAAAATCTATGAATATAGATAAACAAATGACAATTACTCAAAACAAAGAAACAAATTCAATTATTCTTTTAGGTATTTATGAAGAAATATTAGTTTTAGAAGAGTTTATTAAATCTTTGGATGTGGAAAAAACTCAAGTCTATATAAAAGCTAAAATAGTTGAAGTTAACAATGAAAAAATATCTAAAATCGGATTTTCTTATGGTTTATTTAAATCATTAAATTTGTCCAATGACATAATGACTTTTTCATCAAGTTTAAATGGAGGTTCCACTTCTTTAGATAATGTCGCTGATGTACTAGGTTTAAATATTCCTAATTTAGCTTCATCTTTAGCTTTAGGTGCGACATTAAATCTTTTGAGACAAAATGGAGCATTAGATATTGTTTCACAACCTTCAATCTTAGCTTTAAACAATAAACAGAGTGATATTTATTCAGGTCAAACTATATCTATAAAAACTAGTTTTTCATTAAGTGATGGTGGTAAAACAAATGAAAATTTTAAAAGAGAAGATGTAGGGTTATCTTTAAAAGTTAAACCTAGAATATCCAGTTTTGATAAACTGCATTTAGATATAAGTACTATAATTGAAGGTATAAAAACTACTCAAACTCAAAGTGGAAATGCAGATACTTCAAAAAAATCAATAAACACAAGTGTAATTTTAAATAATGGTGAAAGCATAATTATAGGTGGTTTAACTCAAGAAAAAAATGAAGCTACAATCTATAAAGTTCCTATTTTAGGTGATTTACCTCTACTAGGAAGTCTCTTTCAAAATAAAAGTAATAATAATTTTAAAAATGAATTACTCATAATAGTTACACCTTATATTGTTCCTAAGTCTAAAGATATTAGTTATATAAATACACAACTAGCTATTTTAAAATCATTGGAAAATAAGTTTTTAAAAGAGTCTTTAGATGGATTAAAGTAAATTTTTATATTTCTTTAAAAAACTGTTTTGCACAATTTATATCATAATCAATTTGTTTTTTTAATTCTTCAAAACTATCAAATTTTCTATTATCTCTAAGTTTCTTAAAGAATTTTATTTGAATTGTGTAATCATTATTAACTATATCTTCATTTAAAATATGTGTTTCAATGGCAAATTCACCATCAGTTGTAGTTCTGTGTCCTATAAATGAAATAGAATTATATTCATTTTCATTTAAAATAGTTTTTGTAATATATACTCCATTACTTGGGAGTAAAAAATAAGATTTATTGTTGGTACAAAACTTTTTGCACCTAAACCTTGACCTTTTATTTGTATTCCATAAATTTTATATTCTTTACCTAAAAGCTTATTTGCTGTTTGAATATCACCTTGTTTTAGGTATTCTCTAATATGTCTTGAGTGAATTGGAATATCGTCAATTGATATTTCATCAATTACAATAACTTCTCCATTAAAAATATTTTTTAATTCATTTACACAATATTTTCTATTCTTACCAAAACAAAAATCAAAACCAACTACTATTTTTTTTAGATTAGGGAATTCTTCTTTAATTAAAGTAATAAATTCTGTTCCTTCTAGATGTTTTATATTGTCTAAAACATAATAGTAAATAGGGTATTTTGAATATTCTTGTCTATACCTTTTTGGTGTTAAGTTTGCATAACCTGATTCTATAGACAATATTGCTCCATTTTCATCAAGGTTTTTGAATAGTTGCTGATGTGCATAATGCATTCCATCAAATCCACCAATTGCTATAGATGTTATTGAATTTTTATTTACTAAAATAGAAGAGCTCTTCTTCATTACCATCTTTTCCTTGTAGTTTACTGTGACTTGAATATTGAAGTTTCCAAGACATTAATTGTGTTTTATCAATAAAAGTTTGTCTAGCTTTTTCAATTGCTTTTTTATCTAAGACTACACCTTTTTTATTTCTTTTAACATTGTTTCCAACTTCAAATTGAGGTTTAAAAAGAATTATAATCTTATCTGATGCTAAAAAATTAATAGCATCTATTATATTGTCAATTGAAATAAAAGATACATCACATGTAACTAAATCAAACTTTTCATTTGACTTAAAATCTCTTATGTCTGTATTTTCATAAAATTCTATTTTTGGATTTTGTTTTATTTTTTCATGAAGTTGATTTGAACCAACATCAACACATATAACTTTTTTTACTTCATTCTCTAAAAGTATTTGTGTAAAACCACCTGTACTACTTCCAATATCTAAAGTAATAGTATTTTTTAAATCTAAATTTATTTCATTTAAAAAATATTTTAATTTATATGCTGCACGACTAACATAAAATTCATCTTCAAGTATTTCAACTTTTTGATTATCTTCTACATTAAATGATGGTTTCGTTATAATCACTCCATCAATTTTTATTTTTTTTGATTTAATAAGCTCAGAAGCTTTATTTCTACTTTGTAAATCAAAATTATTAACTAAATACAAATCCAATCTCATGGGGGAATTATAGTTGAAGTTTGTTCAAAAAGAGTTTAGTCACACATATGAAGAGAAGAAATCAAAATTTATTGCACATATTTTTCCATATGAACAGTTCAATGAAATAATGACAAGACTTAAAAATGAACACCCAAAAGCTAGACATCATGTATATGCATATAGACATTTAAATGAATTTGATCAAATAGTAGAAAATAGTAGTGATGATGGTGAACCAAAAGGAACAAGTGGTAAGCCTTCTTTAGCTGTTTTATCAGGTAGTGAAATGATAAATACAGCTGTAATTATAGTTAGATATTTTGGTGGAATAAAATTAGGAACAGGTGGATTAGTAAAGGCTTATAGTAATAGTGTAAATGAAGTTTTAAATGTAAGTGAATTAAAAAACTATGAAAAACTAATTATCAAATATATTGAATGCGAATATAATGATCTTTCAAAGGTTGAGTATATATTAAATGCTTTGAAAATTAATGTAAAAAATAAAGAGTTTTTAACTAATGTTAAACTTGAAATTAGTTTAACGCAAGAAAAGATTATTGAATTAGAATCTCAGTTATCTAGAAATATAAAACTGTATTAAAACTTGTCTACTAACGCATATAAATGGTAATAGACATCTAAGTTTGAAGCTCTAAATTTAATTGAAGTATCATCTTTATTTAAAATTAGATTACAATCTCTACAAATAGTAAATAAATTTTCAACATTAAATCCACCACCAATTTCAGTATCTGTTACATAAGAAGTTGTAGCTTCATCAAATTTAACAGGTTTTGAACATCTAACACAAGATTTCTTATCCCTTTGCCAAACTATATTTCTTCTTTTTTTCCAGTCACCTGGTTTTCTAGCAGCAGGTTTTGAATATTCATCATATCCTATCCATAGTTTATCTTTAGTAACAGGGTCTTGAGTATCTGGAGAAAATTCAAACTCTATTAATTGAGATATAATGTTTTCAACAATAAGTGATTGTCTAACTCTAATGTCTTTTTGATCAGCTGTTCTTGTTATTATTGAAAAGTTAAAATTAAATTTTGGATAGGTTCTTTTTAAGTAGATTTTTAATTCTTTTACAAACTCTGAAAAGCCATCAGTTTTATAAGCAAAAGTGAATATTTTTTTTCTGTAGATATACATAGGTACTACCATTACTAAGATTATACTTGAATATAAAACATAGTCAAAACCTAATTTCACTGTAGTACCTATTCCTTTTAGTTGCTAAATAATTTCTGGGTTTACTTTATGTAAAGTTAGAGTTTTTCTAACTTCATCATGTTGCCCAGTTGCTAATTTTTGTAATTCATTTACATGAATTACAGGAAGTATTACATCTCTACCTGCTATTTTTGCCATCTCTTTTCTATTGTAATCAAATACATAAAAGTCAGAGTCATTATCAACTAATAAAAAGTCTGCATTTTGATCAAATGCATCTAATATGATTTTAGCTGCTATTTTTTTTGTAATAGTCGGGTTTGCATTAAATGTATTTTTTGCTAAAGGTAAATTATTGTTTTCAAAATTTACAGCTTTTGCATTTAGGTTGTTTAGTAATTCAACTGTTTTTTCATCTTTGTTTGTCGAATAATATGCAATATTAAAATCTTTGAAATCATGTTTAATTTCATATTTATCTTGGAAGAAACCAAAGTTTAGAATTAATGTTTTGTCAACTCTGAAGTTTTGCTTCTCAAGCTCTTCATAAATTCCAAGTTTTTTTTGTAATTCTTTAATATCTTCTTCAATTTGTGAATCAAAATGTAAAATTCTATTTTCTAATGATGTATGAAACTCAGCACCAACTTCATGTTCTGATAATCTTTTCAATAAGTCTTTTTCAACTGCTTTATTTTTCTTAATAATATTTGCAGCTAAAATTAAAATAGGATCACCGATATATTTGTACTCGTGGTTTAGTGTTTCAGATGCATAATAATGTGCTTTTAATGTTTGATAAGTTTTTCTGTCTTCATCATGAATAAAAGCATCAATATAAGATAATTTTTCTTGAAAATCATCATCATTAATAATGAAATCATTTACAGCTCTTCTTATAGAAATAGGCTCAATAGTTAAATCTTTACCTACAGTTTTAACAACATCTACAATTAAATGTGAAGCTTTAACAAAAACACCATTAACAACTAAATCAAAATCTGGTCTATCTAAATATGATAGATTTTGTTCTGTATCACAAGTTTTTAATAAATCTAAGATAGTTTGTTCATGATTTATCTTGATAAAGTGCTTAGTATAATATGGTAAATAATCTGAGTCTCTGTCAAATCTAAATAAAGATATTTCTAATTTCATTTTTAAAACGCCTTGTAAAATTTTTTTAATATTATATAATATTCACTTAAATAATTTAAATTAACTTAAAAACTTAATAGTGAATTCAATTTTTGTCCTATTCTGTAAACCTTTTTACATTTACACCAATATTTGACAATTTTCCTTCTAAGTCTTCATATCCTCTATCTAAATGATAAATTCTATGAATATTTGTTTCTCCATTTGCTACAATTGCTGCTAAAACTAATGCTGATGATGCTCTTAAATCAGTTGCCATTACATCAGCTCCATTTAGTTGAGCATTTCCTTTTATTGTCGCAATATTTCCATTTAAATGGATATCTGCACCCATTCTAGCTAATTCACTTACATGCATAAATCTATTTTCAAATAATCTTTCATCAATAGTGCTTGTTCCATTTGCTTGAGTTGCTAAAGCCATAAATTGAGCTTGCATATCAGTAGGAAAACCTGGGTATTCACTTGTAATAATGTTTACTGGTTTTATTTCATTTGTTGGCAAAATAGTTAATGATGTCTCTTCTTGTAAAACTTCAAAGTTCATTTCTTCAAGTTTTGATATTACAGCTTCAAGGTGTATAGGAATGATGTTATTTATTTTTAGTTTCTTATTACAAATAGCAGCGGTACACATGTATGTACCTGCTTCTATTCTATCAGGTATTACACTAAAGTTTTTCATATCAAGAAGTTCTCCATTAGTACCTTCTATAATAATTTTTGAAGTACCTATTCCTTCAATTTTTACTCCTGCATCTTGTATGATTTCGCATAATTGAACAATTTCAGGTTCTTTAGCTGCATTGATAATTGTAGTAGTTCCATTGGCCATACTTGCAGCCATAACTGCATTTTCAGTTCCACCAACAGTAACTTTATCAAATACAATTTTTGCACCTTTTAAACCATTTGGAGCAGTTGCTTTTATATATCCATGATTAATTTCTATAACAGCACCCATTTGTTCCATAGCTTTTAAGTGTAAATCAACTGGTCTTTGTCCAATAGCACAACCACCAGGAAGTGAAACTTCACAAACACCAAATCTAGATAATAAAGGACCTAAAACTAAAATTGAAGCTCTCATAGTTTTTACAATATCATATGTAGCTGTTGTATTATCAACTTTTGTAGTGTCAATATAAACTTTATCTTCTACTTTTTTAAAACTTCCTCCTAGCATGTCTATTAGTTTTAAAAATGTATTAATATCAACAACATTTGGTAAGTTACTTATTTGAATTTCATTTTTTGAAAGTATTGTGGCAGCTATTAAAGGTAGTGCTGCATTTTTTGCGCCAGATATTGTAATTTCACCATCAATTTCTTTGTTTCCTACTATTTTTAGATACTTCATTTTCCTCTTTCACCTATTTTTAAAAAAATTATTCTATCTAAAAATTGCTTTGATAAAAACCCAATAATATGTATTTAACACGCTTCTTAATATAATCGCGTTTTAAAAAGATTTATAACAAGGTTTTTAGTGGTAGAAGAAAATGTTAAAAAAGGTATAAAGTATATGATTATTGCTTCTTTGTTGTTTGCTTTTATGGGAGCGGCTGCAAAGGGATTAAGTAATTCTATGAGTTCAATTGAAGTAGTATTTTTTAGGAATGTGTTTGGTGTTGTTTTAATTTTATTTTCAATTTATAAGTCTCCTTTAGTACAAGTTGGCGGTAAATTATGGTTACTTATTTTTAGGGGAATAGCTGGGTTTGTAGCTCTTTTATTTTTCTTTTATAATATTGCAAATATACCCTTAGGTGAGGCTATGACTTTTTCTAAAACTTCAACAATATTTACAGCTATATTTGCTTATATTTTTGTAAAAGAAAAACTAGGATTTAAAGGATGGCTTGGGGTATTTGTAGGATTTATAGGGATATTATTTATTACAAAATTTGATGGTTCGTCTTTAGATAAAACAGATTATTTAGGAATATTATGTGGAGTTGGAGCAGGGCTTGCATATACAGCTGTTAGAGAGCTTCGAAATTATTATGATACTAGAGCTATAGTATTATCTTTTATGACAATTGGAACAATTGGACCTTTGATATTGTTAATTATTGGAGAGTTTTATACAAATGAAAATTTAGATTTTTTATTTGCAAAATTTGTAATGCCAAAACCAGTTGATTGGATATATATAGTTTTATTAGGGTTATTTGCAACATATGCACAAATATTTATGACTAAGGCTTATTCATATGCAAAAGCAGGAATTATTGCGACGGTTTCATACAGTAATATTGCATTTTCTATTATAATAGGAATGTTTTTAGGTGATGCATTCCCTGATATTTGGATATGGTTAGGAATATTATTAATTGTAGGAAGTGGCCTATTAGTTTCGTCTAAGAAATAACTACTTAAGGAAACATAGAATATTATTATTTTATGTAAAAAATTTAGGAGAAGTATAATGAATCTAGATAAAGTAATATCAGGTTTTTTTATCATACTTGCTATGACATTAAATTTTGGGTTTTTTTATGGAGAACTTGATTCTTTAGAACATCATAGTAAATATGAACTTTTTGCAGCAATTATTGTGAATATTATTGCTACAACATTAAAACTTGGAGATAGAACTCAAGTAGGTTCTGTGCTTCTTGCTACTTCATTAGTTGCGGATATTCAACTGATTGCTGCAGCTATTATTTGGGCAGTTGCTGCTTATGCTTATACTATTGATGCTGAAATTATTGGAATTATAATTTCTTTATCAGGTGGGGCACTTTTAGCAAATATTGTATCTGTAATTTTATATGTTGGAGATACTTTAAAGTCAAAAAGATAAGGGATAAAGAAGTTGAAAAATAGTTCTTTATTTATCATTCTTCAAAGAATGAGAAAACCATTTATTGTAATTATTATTACACACTGTATTGCAATTGTAGGATTACTTATAATTGATGCAGTTGATGTAAATGGTCAACCTTATCAACTAACAATATTCGATGCTGTATATTTTGTATCTTATATGGCTACTACTATTGGATTTGGTGAAACACCTTTTGAGTTTACATATTCTCAAAGATTATGGGTTCTTTTTTCTATTTATATGACTGTTTTAGGATGGTTTTATGGAATAGGTTCTTTAGTTAGTTTACTTCAAGATAAACTATTTTTACAAGAAATAGAAAAAACAAAATTCAAAAAACAGATAAAAAACTTGAAAGAAAAATTTATAATAATCTTAGGATATGACCAAGTCACAAGTGAAATTATACAAAAAGCTTTAGATGATGGAATTAGAGCTGTTGTAATTGAAACTGATAGGTCTAGAGTTAATGATTTGATATTAGAAAGTTTTACTCCAACTGTTCCTTGCTTACTTGTTGATAGTTATAATAATAGAGTTTTGGAATTTGCAGGAATTAAAAAGAAAAACTGCAAAGCAATTGTTTGTTTGTTTGAAAGTGATGAATTAAATTTAAGGGTTTCTCTTTTATCTAAATTATTAAATAAAAATGTAAAAGTAGTTGCAAAATCAACTACAGAAACTCATACTCAAAACTTAAAAGATTTAGATATTGAAATTATTGCAAATCCATTTTCTATAATCTCTTCAGAAGTGAATCTAGCCCTAACAGCACCAAATCTTCTAAAGATTGAAAAGTGGCTTTATGGTTTAGATAATTTACACGCTAAAGTCCCAGTTTTTCCAAAAGGAAACTATATAATTTGTGGATTTGGAAGAATGGGTAGAAGTATTTATAAAAAACTTCAAAATAACTATGTTAGCGCTACATTAATTGAATTAGATACTCAAAAAGTAGAAAGTTTTTCTAAAGATGAAATCAATAATATTATCTTTGGAAATGCAGATGATAAACAACTTTTAACAGATAGTGGGGTTAATGAATCCGTTGCTATAATCGCTTGTACAAACAATGATACAATTAATCTTTCAATATTAGCTACAGCAAAAAAAATAAACCCTCAAATCATAACAATAGCAAGAGAAAATGATATTGATGATTTATCTATATTTGAAAGTGCAAATATAAATCATTTATTTATGCCAGCGAAAATTCTGATAAATAAAACTACAAATGCTTTAATAAATCCATTATCTGATAAGTTTATAAGAACAATTATAAAAAAAGATGAAAGTTTTGCTGCAAATTTAGTAAAAGATTTAGTTCAAGAAATAGATGAAAACCCTTTAACTTTTGAGATTACTTTAAACGAACAACAAGCACCAACTATACATAAATTTTTGAAAGATAAAGGATGTATTTCTTTAGAGTTATTAACAGTATCATTGCATAATCAAAAACACAAGAATAATGTGATACCATTACTACTTCAAAAAAGTGATGGTACAGTACTTATAAGACCATCTTTAAATGAACAAATACATATTGATGATGAAATATTATTTGCATGTGATGAATATGCAAGAAACGATATAGAGTATATCTGCAATAACGAATATGAATTTCACTATGCCTTAACAGGTCGTGAAAAAGGCATAATTTTTAAAAGGAAATAAATGAAAATTTTAACTGGTCCTTGTGTTTTAGAGGATAGAGATACAGTATTTAGAATTGCTGAAAAGTTAAAACCACTAAGTGAAGACAAAAGAGTAGAATTTTATTTTAAAGCAAGTTTTGACAAAGCAAATAGAACAAGTTTAGATTCATATAGAGGACCTGGACTTGAAGATGGATTAAAATTATTTCAAGAAATAAAAGATCAGTTTGGTTATAAAATTGTAACTGATATACATGAATCTTATCAAGCAGCACCAGCTGCTGAGGTAGTTGATATCTTACAAATCCCTGCATTTTTATGTAGACAAACTGACCTTTTAGTAGCTGCTGCAAAAACAAACTGTAAAGTTAATATTAAAAAAGGTCAATTTTTAGCAGCTGGGTCTATGAAACACCCTGTTGAAAAGGTTATTAAAACTAGAGGTGGAGATGAAGTAAATTATAAAACTTCAGATGAAAAAGGTGTTTGGCTTTGCGAAAGAGGAAATACTTTTGGATATGGTGCTTTAGTTGTTGATATGAAAAACTTAATTGCTATGAGAGAATATGCACCTGTAATTTTTGATGCAACGCACTCAGCACAAGTTCCTAGTACTGGTGGAACGACTGGTGGAAATAGTGCTGTAGTTCCAAGTTTAGCAAAAGCAGCAGCTGCTATAGGTGTTGATGGATATTTCTTTGAAACTCACACAGACCCAAGTGTAGCTTTAAGTGATGGACCTAATATGGTTCAAGTTGATGAATTATATAAAGTAATTGAAGATATCTTTGCAATACAAGAAGTTCTTGGTTACAACAAATAATATAAAAATATTTAGGAGAAATTTTAATGAAAATTATTGAAGGTAAAATGAGATTAAATGGTAACGAGAAAGTTGCTATTATTAATGGAAGATTTAACCATATTATTACAGACAGACTAGTTGAAGGTGCAAAAGATGCATTTATTAGACATGGTGGAAATGAAGAAAATTTAGAATTATTATTAGTACCTGGTGCTTTTGAAATTCCTTTTGCTTTAGAAAAAGCATTAGCAAGTGGTAAATATGATGCTGTTTGTTGTGTTGGTGCAGTTATTAGAGGTGCAACTCCTCATTTTGATTATATCAGTGCTGAAGCTACAAAAGGTATTGCAACAGTTGCATTAAACTATGGAAAACCTGTATCAAATGGTGTTTTAACTACTGATACAATTGAACAAGCTATTGAAAGAGCTGGTTCTAAAGTAGGGAACAAAGGTGCAGAAGCTATGACAACTATCATTGAGATGTTAGACCTTTATTCAGAGATGGCTAAATAATGGCAACTAGAACACAAGCTAGGGAATCTGTTATTGGACTACTTTATGCATATACTTTAGGAAATGAAGGTATTGTAAAGTTTGTTGATGAAATTTTAGAAGATAAGAAAATCAGAAATAAGCAAAAAGAGTTTGCACTAGGATTATTTAATGGCGTTATTGAAAATATTGATTCTATTGATGAGCAAATTAAATCACACCTAACTCAAGGTGGAATAGATGATATTGGTTCTGTTGAAAAATCAATTTTAAGATTAGCTATTTATGAAATTATTTATTCAGGTTTAGATAAAGCAATTATTATTAATGAAGCAATAGAATTATCTAAAAAACTTGCAAGTGATGGTGCACCTAAGTTTATGAATGGTTTATTAGATAAAATTGAGGTAAAGTAACATGTCAAATGCTATGAAACTTTGTATATCTTTAGATTTACCATCTGCTAAGGAAAATCTTGAGTTAGTTAGTAAAATCAAAGATTATGACGTTTGGTTAAAAGTTGGATTTAGAAGTTATATTAGAGATGGTAAAAAGTTTTTAGAAGATTTAAAAACTATAAATTCAAATTTCAAAATCTTTTTAGATTTAAAACTTTATGATATTCCAAATACTATGGCTGATGCTGCTGAAGAAATTGCTCAATTTGGTATTGTAGATATGTTTAATGTTCATGCAAGTGCAGGTAGAAAAGCAATGAGTACTGTAATGGATAGAATTAAAGATATTCCTAATAAACCTTTAGTTTTAGCAGTAACTGCACTTACTTCATTTGATAATGATGCATTTAAAGCTGTTTACAATGAAGATATTGAAACAAAAGCTACAAAGTTTGCAGTTGATACTTATGAGTCTGGAATTGATGGAGTAGTTTGTTCTGCTTTTGAGAGTTTAGATATTAAAAATAATACTTCTGAAAAGTTTGTAACTTTGTGTCCTGGAATTAGACCATTTGGTGAAGATGCAGGTGATCAACAAAGAGTAGCAGACATTCCTTTTTCTAAAGAACAAAAGGTAGATTTTATTGTAGTTGGTAGACCAATTTACAAAGCAGAAAACCCAGAAGCAGTTGTAAAAAAGATTTTAGAAAATTTATAACAAAAGCACTTAGAAATTAAGTGCTT
>Ga0209955_1000416_pt1 | contig 15201 bp, 9 predicted proteins | sample SalPonA_A_H2O_MG_FD_185716 | JGI IMG/M metagenome (GOLD analysis project Ga0209955, IMG submission 185716) | Water microbial communities from South San Francisco under conditions of wetland restoration - Salt Pond MetaG R2A_A_H2O_MG (SPAdes)... | ecosystem: Environmental > Aquatic > Non-marine... | reverse complement strand
CTTCATCGGCCACATACTTAGAAGCGTTATTCTCATTGACCGCTTGCTGCGCACCGATAAAGTCGACCGGCAGGTCGCGTACCAGCGCCAGCGAGAGCTGCAGACAATCAACAATAAACGGATTATCCCTCAACTCCTCAGATGTACGCTTGGTCATTCCACTAAGTAACTCTGCTTGCTTCGCCAATGCGGCTAACTGCTGCTCAAGCGCACCGAGCTCTAGCGGTGGCACCACACAATCGTTGATGCTCACCGAGTGGTTTTTCGCCAACGCCAGATAGTAGCTCGCAGTCACAAAGATATCGCAAACCGCATCAAGCGTCTCAGTGAGGTCATCTTCAGCGATAGCGTGGACCAACTCATTTAGCTCCTCCACAACGCGCGCCTCCTGATTCAACAACTCTAGCTGCGTAGCGTCACGCTGATCCGGAAACTTTCCAGCTGCACTGTTCCACGCGACGATCTCATCAGCAAGGCGTTTCAGTGGGGTCGCATAGGTTGGCAAAGGCATTGGCTCTTCTCTCATTCGGTAGGCAAAAGAGGGATGGTAAACATCTATTTGAGATCTGCCAATAGGCGCCTGAACTCTGGATGTGTGCGTAGCAGCAGTCGCCCCGCCGCGATAAGCGCATCCACTTGCGCGTCACTGAGGTTCAAGCTAGTTGGAATACGGTTAAACTCTGCGACCTTTTCCGGGTCGGGATGATCTGCCAGTGCAACGTCGACAAAATAGGGCTCTACCGTCCTCCCGCTAGACGATAGTTCAGTATGCCAACGCCCAAACTCCTCGCGCATCAACTCTAGCGTAGAGGCGTTGTAGCGGTGCAGCTGTATATCTGTGACGGCATTAACAGACTGCTCAAGGCTTGGCTCTGTGGCAAGCTGGCCAATACCAAAGCTTGAATCCACTGCGGCATCCACACTGATTAACACCGAGCGTGAGTCGTCGGTGCGACCCATAGCATCCATAAAGGCATCAATACCTCCGTAGAGTTCAACCAACTCATAGATGGAGCGCAACCCCAAGTTATCGGTAATTCCGCCATCGACCAGGTGTAGATAACGGTGTTTCTCTTTCTCATTGGCCAGTTTGGATATGGTATTTACAGCGAGCTCCATTTGACTGCCTCTAAACTCACCTGATGCCTGTTGCAGCCGCGTTAACGAAGGCCCGACATCACAGCTATCATAGTTCTCTAGCACGACCGGCTCGAACAGCAAAGGCACTCCTGCAGAGGCCGCCACCGCCTTATTTATGGGAAAGCTATCAATATCAGAGCAGAGGAGCGAAAAGAACTCTTGGATGAAGGTTATGCGAGCACCCGATGAGAGATCGGAGGCGTTTATGAGAATAAGCGGAGCACTCTTTTTACGCATGTCGGCGAAGGTGCGCTCACCAAAGATAAACTCAGAATAGATCTGTGCCGCGGCTTCTCCGCGAGAGTTACTCGAGAGCAGATGACTCAAACTCAGCACGCGATCGGTGATTTCAGTCTCTAGGTCACGCTCCAGCACCTCCTCTTCAAACCGGCTGAAGAGCGCATCCCCGAATAGACCATAATAAGCCGCAGTGAAGCTCCCCCCGGATACCGAGCTAATCACTTTGACATCATCTATAAGCTGGCGCCCCTGACCATCAACAACTATCGCCGTATCGCGCAACTCAAGCATCACGCCGTAAGCCAGGGCTGCAGCCCGAGCACCGCCACCGGAGAAGGCCAAAACTAAACTCACCCCCGTCTGCGAACGGTTGCCGTACACCTCTTTGAGCGAGTAACTGCCCACAGCACTCTTCTGCTCTAGGGGCTCATTTTCAATGACTACGGTGGAGGCGCAGCCCGTCAGTAACGTTATGGAGAGTAGAAAAAAACGTAGCATAGTAGAGGCAGCTCGGTTGGTCAGTGGCGAACTAAGAGGTCACCTTGGGTATAGCACAGTTTGGCATCAATCGCCTCGAAGAGGAGATGCTTAGTCACTTTGAGATCCACTTAGTCAGTTAAGCGACCGGCCTCCTGCATATCACTATTTGGCAGCATCTCTTCTGCCTCTGAGCGCATCTCCACAGATTGCTGGATTGGCTCGTCAGCGAGATCCTCGGTTATCTCTTCAACAATCAATTTAAGTTTGTGATCATCAATATCGATATGCCGATGCTCTATTTTTGGCAGATCTTTGCTCACCTTAGTGGAGAGTGTGCGGAATCGCTCAACCTTGCCGTACAGGCCCTGCTTACCGGCCAGGGCTGTAATCGTATCGTTGTAGTGTCCACCGGCTGTATTCAGGGTGTTGCCCAACTTGGCTAGGCGCTCGGCTAATGTGCTTACCGTATTGAAAATATCCCCCGCCTTTTCACTGATCTCACGCGCCTCGGCATTGGAGCGTTCAATCATCCATAGGTTCGAGACCGTTCTGAGTATGGGTATCAGAGTGGTGTGCGATACTAGCACTATGCCTTTGCGGTAACCGTAATCAAATAGGTCCTTCTTATGCTTCAGAGCCTCAATATAGGCAGGTTCTATTGGCATAAACATCAGAACAAAGCTCGGGCTGCGCATACCCAGCACGTTGGTGTAGTCCTTGGATGCAAGATCATCAATATGCCCTTTGACCGCCCTAACATGCTCCTCCATAGCTACAGCACTCGCCTCTGGCGTCTCTGCGCTCACCAACCGATCATAGGCATTCAACGAAACCTTGGAGTCGATAATGATCTGCTTGCCATCCGGTAGGTTGATCAGATAGTCAGTCTGTTTACTCCGACCCTGTGCATCTTTGAAGGATGTCTGCGTCTCGTAGTGAGCATCCTCTACTAAACCACTCATCTCAAGTGTTCTTCGCAGCTGCGCCTCGCCCCAAGCTCCGCGCTGCTGCGAGTCGCCCTTGAGCGCAGAAGTGAGGCTGGTCGCCTCTTGGCTCATTTTCAAGCCAACTTCCATCACCTTTCTAATTTCAGCATTAAGGTTAGCGTTCTCACGAGTGCTCGATTCGTGGATATCGTTGACCCTTTTCTGGAACCCCTCCAGCTGATCTTTAAACGGCTTTAACAAAGTGTCGAGGCTCTGCTGACTGGTACTGGCGAAGGTCTTACCTTTCTCTTCGAAGATCTTATTCGCGACGTTCTCAAACTCTTTGGTAAGCGCTACCCGGCTGGTGTTTAGCTGCTCCATCTGCGCGCTAAAATGGAGCTCTTTCTCTTGCATCCGGGTTTCGAGGGCAGCATGTTCTGTACTGAGCTGCTGATACTTCTCTCGCATCGACTCGAGCTCTTGCGCTTGCTGCATAGCGCTCTGTTGCTGCTCATTAATACGCGCCTCGGTTTGACGCAACTCGGTGTTAAGACGAGTGGTATCGATCTGCGCCGCCTGCAGCGCCTGCTGCAGATCGGCACTCTGGTGCTGATACTGCGAGCGTTCAGCCTGGACTTTTTCTAACTCCTGAGCGAGTCGCTCGCGCTCTAGTTTTTGCGCAACTGTGCGTCGCCCTTGAAACAGCCAACCCAGCGCCACGCCTAGGGGAAGCATAAGAAATATTGCGATCAGAAGTTGCTCAAGTGTCATCGTTGGAGGGCCCTCGTTTTAACTGCGCAAACAGATAAACTGTCTATTTAACCAGTAGTATATACCAGAGCGACCGGTTATTAACCCCAATTTGAGAAACAGCACGCGAACGCTGTGACTGGTGCGCACAGAGGACTGAATTCGTCTAGACTTTGAACCGAAGCACAAAAAAGTGGCAACCCCCTGATGTCTCTAAAACTGCGTATTTTGGCTGGCAGCCTTATTATTGGTCTGCTTACGCTCCTACTCTCTTGGCTTGCGCTCAATCGTATTACCGACGACATAGCATTACGTTGGGCAACAGAGACGCTAGAGCACGAAACTTCCAATGAGATTTACAGAGCCACACGTCCAATCGTGGAGGAACTGGATCGCATCAATCGCCTAGCCAGCTCACAGGAGATTCTGCAATGGAGCCAGGATCCGAGCTCGCCCGAGACTGAAGTCGCAGCGATCCGTCTGCTTAACAACTCAGCCAAGAGCCTAATAGCCGGTTCATATTTTGTTGCTCTAAAGAATAACAACCACTACTACTACAATAACGCCGATGGTGAATTCACAGGTAAAGAGTACCGCTACACACTTGACCCGAAAAACCGCCTTGATGGCTGGTTTTACACTTCGTTAAACGACACTCACCCCTACAACCTAAATGTCGACTTCGATCGCGGCATCCGCAAACTTAAGCTCTGGATCAATGTGCAGATACGCTCTGGCGATGAAGTACTCGGCATGATTGGCACCGGCTTTGAGATCTCCTCAGTCTTGGCTCCCTACCTTGAAGGAAACCAACTCAACTATACCGCCTTCTTCCTCGACAAAGACGCAGCTATCCAGATATCTAGCGCCCGGGTTGGACTAGAGATGGGGTCAGTAGCCAAAGCAGCAGATGAGAAGACCTCCTTCTACCACTACCTGACCAGCGAGAAAGACCAAGAGGCGCTCAGAGCGGTACTTGCGAACCTAAACGGAAAACCCAACCTCACCACAAGCCTGATGCTTGATTGGCAACAGACGCAACATATTTTTGGGGTGAGCTATTTAGCCGAGCTCGACTGGTTTCTGCTTTTGGCGATTCCCCCAAACCAGCTAATATCAAGCTCAGACTTCCTACCGATCTACCAGGTCTCGATTCTGGGCGTTGTTCTGCTGGTGGCGGCAATCTATCTATTGCTGGTTCTGGAGGTCGACAAACCTCTGGCCCGCCTCAAAGAGCGCATTGAGATACTGCGCGACCAAAAGAGCATGCCAAGTAGTGCGCAGGAAAACCTGCCAAGCGAATTCAAGAAGCTCTCGCAAAGCCTTGATTCATTTGCGCTTTATGACCCACTTACAGGCCTCTACAACAAGCGAGGGCTGAATATCCATCTGAAGCGCGATCTGGAGCACTGTGCGCGCACGAAGCAGAGCATCTGCGTGATCGTATTCGACCTAGACCACTTTAAGCGCATTAACGACACCTATGGACATAGCATTGGCGACAAGGTTCTTAAGCTGACAGCAGAGTGCATTACCAACCGCTTCAAGCGCGCAACCGATTCAGTTGCCCGTTTTGGTGGCGAGGAGTTTGTTGTAACCCTCGTAGATTGCGAGGCAAGCCTTGCACGCAATTTGGTAGAGAACGTTCGCACCGATATTCGTCAGCAGGTGCTTGAGTTCGGCGCCATTGAGATAGCGCGTGGAATCACAATTTCGGCAGGCGCCGTACTGCTGGCGCCAGACGCTGTAGGCAACTATACGAGTCAGGGGATATTCGATATCGCCGACACCCTACTTTACGAGGCCAAAGCGACCCGCGATAGAGCGTGCTGGCGCGTAATCGACGTTTAGCGAGTATGGGGCTATATCCTAGCCCCGCGTCAACCCGAACCCACTGATTAAAGCGGGCATCAACGGCTCTGCTGAAGACGCCAGCTGTGGAGCTTCTTGTAGCTTGCCAGCAGCCGCTGATGGCGGTCGAGTCCTTGCAGTTCGAGACCCACAGGCTCTAAGCCGTTGAAGCGTTCTTCACCGCGCACAGAGGCAATTACAGCGTGAATACGATCCTCACCAAACATCCTTGTGAAGTTTGCCTCGAAATCGCCCAACTCCAACTCATCGCTGAGCTCCACCTCTAAGACCGCGCTCATGGCACGATAGAAGAGCCCCCTATCAACCGTGTTGTCGTTGTATTGAAGAAAGGATTCGACCAACTCCTGTGCCGCTTCACGCTGCCCGATAGCAAGATAGATCAGGAGTTTTAGTTCTAGTACTGTCAGCTGCCCCCAGACCGTATTCTCATCGAACTCAATCCCGATCAGGGTGCGGATATCGGTGTAGTTATCCAGCTGGCTCTCCTCAAGGTGCTCAACGAGCGCCTCGAGGTCCTCGTCGCAGAGTTCATGTAGACAGAGAATGGCTTCTCGAAACTCTAAGGCTTTATTGGTGTTATCCCACACCAAATCCTCTACGGGATAGACCTCAGAGTAGTCCGGCACCAGAATTCGAACAGCAGGCGCTCCTAGGTCATCATAGACTGCCTGATACACCTCTTTACCCATCTCTTGCAGAATTGAGAAGAGCGTTGCCGCCTCCTCACTATTTGAGCCGGAAAAGTCCCAATCAGCGAATTGATAGTCCGAGCGCGAACTGAAGAAGCGCCAACTGACAAGGCCAGACGAGTCGATAAAGTGCTCAACAAAGTTATTGGGCTCGCGTAGCTCCAGTGAATTAAAGGTCGGTGGCTGCAGGTCATTGAGCCCTTCAAACGAGCGCCCCTGTAACAGCTCTGTCAAACTACGCTCTACCGCTACATGTAAACTGGGGTGCGAGCCAAAGGAGGCGAACACACCTCCCGTTCTCGGATTCATTAGCGTGACACAGGCTACTGGGAAGCGCCCGCCAAGTGATGCATCTTTAACGAGTACCGGAAAGCCCTGCGCTTCGAGCGCCTCAACGCCCTCCAAGATACCCGGCCAGCGCTGCAGTACCTCATTAGGAATATCGGGTAGAGCCAACTCCTCTTCAAGGATCTGGCGCTTCACCGCGCGCTCAAAAATCTCTGAGAGACACTGAACCTGCGCCTCTTCTAGCGTATTGCCAGCACTCATACCGTTACTGAGAAACAGATTCTCAATTAGATTTGACGGAAAGTAGACTGTTTCACCATCGGAGTGGCGCACAAAAGGGAGCGCGCAGATACCGCGCTCCTCATTACCTGAATTCGTATCCACCAAGTTGGAGCCACAAAGCTCAGAGTCTGGGTCATAAATCTCGAGACAGTAATCGTCTAACAGACCCTCTGGGATAGAGTCATCCTCAGTCAACTCAAACCAGCGCTCATCTGGGCGATGAACGAACTCAGCCTGAGCTATATCTGCACCAAAGTATTGGTCGTTGTAGAAAAAATTGCAGGATAGACGCTCTATGAATTCACCCAGCGCGGAGGCAAGCGCCGCCTCTTTCGTTGCGCCCTTTCCATTGGTAAAGCACATGGGCGACGCAGCATCACGAATATGGAGCGACCAGACATGGGGCACGATATTGCGCCAGGATGCCACCTCAATCTTCATACCGAGAGAAGAGATGATCTCGGTCATACGCGCGATCGTCTGCTCCAGCGGCGCATCCTTACCCTCTATGAAGGTCTCACCCTCAGTTTGCAGTGTCAGCAGCGCCTGCGCATCCTCATCCAGATTCTCTACCACCTCAATCTGAAACTCGGGGCCAGTCTGCACCACTTTCTTTACAGTGCAGCGATCGATAGAGCGCAGAATTCCTTGGCGATCCTTATCAGAGATATCTTCAGGCAACTCAACGTTGATCTTGAAGATCTGATTGTAGCGATCCTCGGGATCTACAATGTTGTTCTGCGACAGACGAATATTGTCGGTAGGGATATCCCGCGCATTACAGTAGACCTTCACAAAGTAGGCTGCACAGAGCGCCGATGACGCCAAAAAGTAGTCGAACGGGCCCGGCGCAGAACCGTCACCCTTATAGCGAATAGGCTGATCAGCGATAACAGTAAAGTCGTCAAACTTCGCTTCCAGACGAAGGTTATCAAGAAAGTTTACTTTGATTTCCATGGGGGTCCTTGGGTTTTAAAAGGCGCTTTGAACTATTATCCCAGATCTACCCGCAAAGGTCCGCAATAAAGCATCTTTAAGAGGAATTCGTCACCACTATTCGCAACCACTGGAAGCTATAAAAAATCTCTTTATGCGTCGCAATATGCGAGGCATTTTGGAGGGATAGTTTAGCCAGCGAAGCCACTATGAACAGATCTCTCGTTAAATATTGGACGGCTAGTAACTGACTATTATACTCGGATACACAGTGGCCCAATTAAGGTACTCGCCATGCATTACACACTGAGATATGAAAAAGATCCTATCTGGAGCGCCTTTCACAGAGACCAAGATCTTTACGGCACGGACAAAGCACTTTTTGAACCCAGATATATCTGGTACTCAGGAACGCTACCCTATGCCATTAGCCCAGCTTTCAAAACACTCAAGGATGCTAAGCATTGGTTTGAACTTAAATGCTGCAAAGGCAAACCCGCACTTGAACGGCGCCACATACAGTGCGAGAGACGCTTAGAGATTGCCGCTAGAACACTCGAGTTTGCCAAGAAATATGACCGGCGCAACGCCGCAGGTAGACGCTGGATTGATCAGATTGCTAAGTATCTTTAGCCGATTGACGCAAAGATTTGTAAAGTAGGGAGAACAACCGAGCATTTACTGCAATACTTGAGGCTATGAATGCTCGTTTACGCAAAAAGGCTGAGCGTCTACTAAACCAGACGCAGGATCAGATCATTACGCAGGTGCGCCGTCTCAAAGACGATCGTATTTGTATCGGTGTGACCGGCCTCAGCCGCAGCGGCAAATCGAGCTTCATAATCAGTCTGATTAATCAATTGCGACAGTTTAGAAGCGCACAACTAAGTGCATTTTCACCTTGGCTTCAGCATCGCATAATAGGGGTACAGCAGCACCCGCTTGAAGATCGCGCTCTGCCGACTTTCCCCTATCTGAGCGGCGTGCAACAACTGAGCTCCCAGCCACCTCAATGGCCCAACTCGACAACCGACATCAGCGGGGTGTTACTGGAGCTTAAGCTTCGCTCCAGAAATATTCTCGGACGTAATTCAACGCGCTCTCTCTTTATAGAAATTCGTGATTATCCCGGGGAGTGGTTGTTGGACCTACCGCTACTGCAGATGAGTTATTACCAGTGGTGTAAGCAGCAGCAGAACCTGCTCAAAGGGGATTTACGCAAAGCAGTGGAGGCAAACCCTAGCGAACTGTTTGCAGCAATTGACGCAAGCTTGCCAGCCGATCCCGGTGTATTGAGTCGCTATACCCTGGCCTACCGCCAATTTCTAGAGAACTGCCGCTCGTCAGAGTACGAGCTGGCCTTGGTACAGCCTGGACGCTATCTGATGCCGGGGCGAGCAAAAGACCTACCAGAATTTTTCCCACTGCAAACACTGCCAGAGCAAGAGTGCCTTAAGACTTTGTCATCCGACAGCTACTATGCAGTTCTCGAGCACCAATTTGAGCGGTATAAACGCGAAGTAGTGAAACCCTTCTTCAACGAGTTTATCCGCCCAATTAATCGACAGATCGTACTGGTTGATGCAGTACATGCACTCAGTCGAGGCGAGGCCTATATGGCCGAACTAATCACAGCTCTTGAGCACCTCAGTGAGAGTTTCAATTACGGCACACGTCGAATTTTCGGTGGACGTATCGAAAAGGTGTTGTTCGCTGCAACGAAAATGGATCAGGTGATCGCCAGAGACCATGAGCAAGTTCGTCACCTTCTGGCTAGCATGGTACACACCTCGCTTGAACGCGCCAGTTGGCATGATGCTGATTACCGGGTTGAGGCGGTCGCAGCTATCAGAGCTGGACGCGAGGCTAGGGTTGACGACGAAGAGTGCATAGCAGGATTTAACGACGCTGGCGAAGCCATTGGCTATATCCACCCCCAGATTCCTGGTCAAGTTCCGCGAGCCGAACAGTGGCATGATTTTGAGGGGTGGAGTGCAATCTCCTTATCGCCACCCCAAGATATACGTGCTGATCAGGATCAGGCGCTGCCACAGATTCGGATGGATCGTGTTTTACAGGAGTTAATAGGAGATCTATGCCGATGAGCCATGAATCGCGAAATAGCCGCACATTTAAGCTCAACGCGGAGCAATTGGAGCGAGCACAATTCGAGGCGGGCACAGAGGCTGAAACAGCTCCGCTTGATCAGTACCAGCGAATCGAGTCTCACACACCAATACTCCCAAAAAGGGTGAAACGGGCTTTGGTTGCATTGTCTTTGATTGTTGGGGCAGTACTGGTCGCTGATGTTGTCTCGCTAGTGAATCAACTTAACCAGTTGCATTGGTTTGCTGGCCTCAGCAGCGGTGCACTCTTCGGTGCACTAGCCCTGTATGCGTTGGTTTCGCTGATTAGGTGGGTGCGCGGCAGCGACTCCGTTAAACAGATGGAAGCGTTGCAAATTCAGGCAGCTCGAATGCGCCACGCGAAAGGACTCAATCAGCGTCAAACCCTAGTAGAAAATCTGCTGAGTTTCTACAAAGGTAAGCAGCAGGAGGGCACACTGCGAAACGCCATTGATGCCATCCCTGATTATGCCAATGATGCTGAAGTCATTGAGCACCTGGAATCACAATTTCTTGGACCGCTGGATAGCCAGGCCGATAAACTGATTCAACGCTATTCACTTCAAACTGGGTTGTCGGTAGCCGCAAGCCCACTGCCCGTCCTCGACATACTTCTGACGCTCTGGCGTTGTCAGATACTTATCATGGAGCTCTCCGAGCTCTATGGCGTTCAACCGAGTCTAGCAAACCGACTCAGAATATTAATGAGTGTTTTACGAGCAATGGCCTACTCCGGACTAACAGAGACCAGCATAGGGCTTGCCGACCTCTCTAATATTCCCTTGGGACAACTGGGTGCACGCACGGCTCAAGGACTTGGAGCTGCGGTTGCCACTGCTCGGCTAGGGCTCGTGGCGGCGCGCCTGTGTCGGCCAGTTCCAGCTAACACAGATGAGAGAAGTGTCTTCAAAAAGCTCGCCTCAGCGGTTCTAGTGCTGCTGGGCAAAAAGATTTTGGGGCGCTGATTAGCTGTAATCCGAATCAAATAGGGAACTGCTTAGCGCTGATAACGACTGAACGCGGATAGTGTCAGTCTGGCTGCTTTTAGCGGCATACATCTCACGGTCCGCAAGCGCCAAAAGCCTTTCAGGACTCTCAGGCAGGTTAGCATCAATGATTAGCACCCCTATGGCTGACCCTACGCCATAGGTTTGAAGTTCAAACGCCTCAGCGACGCGTTTAATCGCGGCTTGAAGACGCTCTGTTATCCGAGTCTCCGATACATCCAAGAGATCATCGACCAGCAACACAAACTCATCCCCTCCAATTCGAGCCAAAGTATCTGAGGGCCGCAACTCTTTGAGCATCGCCTCGGCAATCGCCTTTAAAAAGTCATCGCCGACCTGGTGCCCACAATGATCGTTAACGGCTTTAAATTTGTTGATATCAATGAACGCAATCATTGGAGTTACTTGCGAGCGTCGCTTACGTGACAAAACCTGCTCGAAACGATCGATGAAAAGAGAACGGTTGGCTAGGCCGGTAAGGGCATCATGTGTCGCCATCTCGAACGTATCCTCCAGTTGCTCCTGAAGTACGGCCTTGCGTCGGTGAGCCCACACACCCCAGCTGACTAAAGATAAAACCAGTGCTGCGACCGTCGCCACATAGTGCCGGTAGAGTCGCCAGTCGAGCTCTGGCTCTTCTAACGGAAATATAAACTTATCTATGTCTAAAGCTGCGTCTTTAGGAATCTCTCCAATACTGGCTAAGAACTCTTTTATTGAGAGCCAACGATTCTCATTCATATAGCCCAGAGGAACCAGTTCATCGGCAATATGCTCGTGCATTGATAACGCTTCATAGCGTAGATGAGACAAGCTCTTTTCGGGTGCGAATTGACTCAAAATTTGCACCGCTTCAGCTGGGTGATCTAAGGCGTACTGCCAACCACGAAGGCTCGCTTTAGCGAAAGACCTCACTAGGTCAGGCGATGAGTTGGCTAGCTGCTCGCTGGTGAATAGAACGTCCGAGTAGAAGCGGATACCGTAATCCGCCGGATCTATTAGGCTGTAATCCACCCCCTGCTCCTCCAGCAGGTACGGCTCATTAGTAATATAGCCATTAAAGGCATCTGTTTCGCCATCCACCAGGGATTGGATATTGAAGCTAGTGTTTTGCCGCTCTATCCGATTCCTCAGGTTAAGCTGAGTCAGCAAGGTGATGAGCTCAAAACTCGAATTCCCAGGAAGTAGCATAACGCGCTTCCCGGCGAGATCCTCAGCCGTCTCTATTCCGCTAGATTCAAGGGTTACAAAACGTGCGGGAGAGGTCTGAAAGATGGCGGCCAAAACTTTAACGGGCGCACCCATTATATGTTCAGCTAGTAGATTACTTGACGAGATGCCGAACTGCGCGCGTCCAGTAACTACTTCACTGAGCGAATTGAGCCCCGGACCCCCGGGCCGTATCTCGACTTGAAGCCCGGCTTCGTCGTAAAAGCCCAGTTCCTGAGCGACATAATATCCAGCAAACTGGAATTGAGGAGTCCATTTCAACTGCAACACTACAGCCCGCGCCGCCTCATTGGATGACGCGGGCAGACTTAAAAGCGCGACGAAAAATAGGTAGAGCAGACGCATAGCCTCACCTTTAGAGTTACCCTATTAGAGTAGACCAGATTTTTAGAAAAAGTGTGATTGCAGGCTACTACTTAGTGTCAGCATCAATTCCCGCTCTAAGATCTTCCTAGAGTGTCAGGCCTCTGAATTGATACTCCGATGCGCTGATCGCTTCGCGATCATTCATGCAAGGTCACATCCAAACAGTGTGAGAGATCCATCGCGCAGCGGCGGTGGCCCATGTCAAACCAAAGAAGCAGACGCTAATAATCTTTTCGAATTGCTTTAAGTCAATTTCTTTTAACTGAGATTGAACTACCCTTCAATCTGCTAATTGTGCGCTGCAATATCTGGAGGCAAGCTCAATGATTTCTGATTCAGTTGTGGAGTTATCGCGTTGGCAATTTGCCATCACTGCGATGTACCACTTTCTCTTTGTACCCCTGACACTGGGACTCTCGTTCCTACTGGCGATCATGGAATCGGTCTATGTTATGACCGGTAAACAGGTCTATCGGGATATGACTAAGTTCTGGGGTAAGCTTTTCGGTATTAACTTTGCGCTCGGTGTAACCACCGGACTTACCATGGAGTTCCAGTTTGGGACCAACTGGGCCTACTACTCTCACTACGTCGGGGATGTCTTCGGGGCACCGCTGGCCATTGAGGGGTTGGTTGCCTTCTTCCTCGAATCGACCATGATCGGCCTCTTCTTCTTTGGTTGGGATCGTCTGAGCAAGGTTCAACACCTAGGTGTAACTTGGGCTGTAGCTATCGGCTCCAACTTCTCGGCACTCTGGATTCTGATTGCCAACGGCTGGATGCAGAATCCTGTAGGTGCGTACTTTAACTACGAAACCATGCGGATGGAGATGGAGAGCTTCGCTGATGTTATCTTCAACCCCGTTGCACAGGTTAAGTTTGTGCACACCGTATCGGCTGGCTATGTGACGGGCGCTATATTTGTTCTCGCCGTCAGCTCCTACTTTATGCTGCGCGGGCGTGATATCTGTTTTGCCCGCCGCTCGTTTGCCATCGCTTCAGCCTTCGGCCTCGCCTCAGCTCTCTCAGTTATTGTACTGGGCGATGAATCTGGCTACGAAGTTGGCGAAGTACAGAAGGTAAAACTTGCTGCTATAGAGGCAGAGTGGGAGACCCATCCGGCCCCTGCCGCATTCACCTTAGTCGGCCTGCCAAACGAAGAGACACAACACACCGACTACGCTATTAAAATACCCGGCGCTCTGGGCCTAATTGCAACGCGTTCGCTTGACGAAGAGGTTACCGGCATTGCAGACCTAGTAGAGCGCGCCGAGAGTCGTATCCGCCGCGGCATTGTTGCATACGAGCTGCTTAGCAAGTTACGCGCTGGCGAAGATTCCCCTGAAAATCGTGCCCTCTTCGATGAGGTTGTGGGGGATCTCGGCTATGGCCTGCTGCTTAAGCGCTATACACCTGATGTAGTTGACGCGACCCCTGAACAGATCAAACTGGCCGCACAGGATACTATTCCCAGCGTGGCACCTATGTTCTGGACCTTCCGCGTGATGGTGGGTGCAGGCTTCACCATGCTGTTGCTCTTTGTACTGGCGTTCTACTTCACCACTAAACGGGTGGAACACAAAACTCGCTGGTTACAGTACTTTGCCCTCGCCTGTCTGCCACTGCCTTGGCTGGCGAGCGAAATGGGCTGGTTTGTTGCTGAATTTGGCCGCCAACCTTGGGCAATCGGTGAGATCCTACCGACCTACGTAGCCACCTCACATCTCACAGAGCTGGACTTGTGGATGTCTCTGGCAGGCTTCATTGGCCTCTACACACTCTTCCTGATCATAGAGGTCTACCTAATGGTGAAATACATCCGCAAAGGCCCTAGCGCGCTACAGACTGGCCGCTACCACTTTGAGCAAGATGCAAAACAGCTGAATCAGACAGGAGAAGCGAGCTATGTTTGATTACGAATCATTGCGCCTCATTTGGTGGCTGCTGGTTGGCGTGCTGCTAATCGGTTTTGCTATCGCCGATGGCATGGACCTGGGCACAGCGATGTTGATTCCCGTGCTTGGTAAAACGGACACCGAACGACGCGTCATTATCAACACCATTGGTCCTCACTGGGATGGCAACCAAGTTTGGTTGATTACAGCGGGCGGCGCCATCTTCGCGGCTTGGCCGCTGGTCTATGCGACGGCATTCTCGGGCTTCTACTGGGCGATGCTGCTGGTGCTCTTTGCCCTCTTCTTCAGACCGGTCGGATTTGAGTACCGCTCTAAGAAAGACTCTGCAAAGTGGCGCAGTAACTGGGATTACGCCCTGGCAGTAGGTTCATTTGTACCTTCGCTGGTCTTCGGTGTCGCCTTCGGCAACTTATTCCTTGGGGTACCCTTCCACTTTGACGAGTTCACTCGTCCAATCTACACCGGTTCCTTCTGGGCGTTGCTGAATCCCTTCGCTATTCTTTGTGGTCTAGCCAGCGTTGCGATGCTGGCGCTCCAGGGGGCTACATGGTTACAGATGCGTGCCGGCGGTGAGGTGCAGTGGCGTGCACAGGTTGTCGCTATGCTAATGGGCCCTGTTCTCACGCTGCTTCTGGCGCTGGCAGGCCTTTGGCTCTACTTCGGTATCTCTGGCTACGCTATCAGCTCTGAAGTAATTGGCGATGCTGCATCCAACCCACTGAGCAAAAGCGTTATTCAGACAGATAACTGGTTCGGGAACTATGCAGACTACCCAATATTGTGGCTACTGGTTGCCACCTCGTTACTCCTACCTTTGCTAGCAAGTTTTATGGCAAAAGTAGGTAGGCCAGGGCTCGCATTTGTGGTCAATTCACTCACAATAGCGTCGATCATCCTAATGACCGGATTTACCCTCTTCCCATTTGTGATGCCATCCTCTGCAGATCTAGCAA
>Ga0209955_1000410_pt1 | contig 15315 bp, 13 predicted proteins | sample SalPonA_A_H2O_MG_FD_185716 | JGI IMG/M metagenome (GOLD analysis project Ga0209955, IMG submission 185716) | Water microbial communities from South San Francisco under conditions of wetland restoration - Salt Pond MetaG R2A_A_H2O_MG (SPAdes)... | ecosystem: Environmental > Aquatic > Non-marine... | reverse complement strand
CTATTGGTAAAAAAGATGATGGAAGTCCAAAAGATTCATTGGCAAATATCCTAAAAACAAAAAAAGCAACTATTTGTTTTGCAAAAAAAGAAGATGCTGCTTTAGTTCAAAAATGTGCTACACCACTAGGTAAAGATGAAAGCGAAGTTGAGAAGTTTGAAATAGATGTAAATGAAGTATTAGAGGGTTATCCTCCTATGATAGCAAATTCTCAAAGTGCACTTTTCTGTGAATATTATGATACTTATGAAATCCCTGGAGATACAACACCTGTTATTTTAGAAGTAAAAAAACAATTCATTGAAGATGATAAAATCAATGACAGAAACCATGTTTTCTTAGATAATATCGGAAGATGTGGAGTTACATTTAAAGCTTTAGTTGACTTATAGGGTTTAAAAAAATTAAGAGTAAAAACTCTTAATTTTTTTCTAAAACTTCATACTCTTCCTGAAAGTAGTTACCAATGAAATTTTTTTCTACTAAACTACTATTAAAGTCACTATCAAATCTTTTTTTATCCAAATACTTACTTTTATAATTCCCATCAAATTTACTTGAAATTTCTTGAGATAAAATCCCATTATAATCAATAATAATTTCAGAGCTGTTAGCTAAGAAATAGTATATGAAATTTACATAAGAATCATCATTTATTTTATAAGTAGTAATTTCATAATTTGAATAGTTTAATTCTTCTACTTTTTTCATAGAATTCAATTTTAATTCATTTTTAAATAGTGTTGTGAAAAATCCTCTTTCAAATCCATTCCATCTACAATTCATTCCTAAGTCTAATGACTCAATGTAAAGTTTTCCATAGTTGTTAGTTTCAAGTATATTTTTATAAGTAAAACCTGAACATCTATCAAATGTGTTTGTTTTATTGTTTTCAAAATCAACTAAATCTTTGTGTAGGTTATAGTTATTTGAAGTACATCCTGTAAATAAAATAGTGGCTGTTACTAGTGAAGCAAAGTAAAATTTTAACATTATAAATCCTTATAAATTGATATTAAAATTTTACTTTAAATAAGTTAATAAATAGTAGTATTATTATTCAACTATTTGATGAAGTTTTGAACACTTACTTAAAAATGTATCCATACCACACATATCATTATACATATCATCAAATGAATGGAAGTGTGCATCATATACATATACAAAAATCTCATCACCTTTTTGTACAAAGTTTTTCTTCCCAAAATCAGCATATGCAGTTGCACCAGCTGCTATTACAATTCCTTTTGAATCAGGAGCTGCTGTATGAACAAATTGAGTTAGTTCTTCTAAAGGCCCACAATCTTCTTGTGTATTTAGTTTATCTATCATCCAATCTTTTAATTGTCCAAAAAAGTAGCTATAAGATTTAACTGCACTTGTTGTACCATAATCATGAACAACTCCATTTCTTTTAATAAATGAAGCAATATGATATTTACTTAAAATCCCACTTTCAGTGAAGTTATCAATCTCAATAATATCTTGAGAAATACCTTTAGTTTTTTCTCCCCAGTTTTTTTTAGTACTTAATTTATTTCCATCTTGAATTCTGATTGAAAAATCATTAAATGCACTAAAATATTTTGGAATGATATCGATGACTTTTTCATTTTCATATACAAAATCACAAATTAAAGCAACCTCCGCTTCAACTTGAAGATTATCAGCTTCTCTACCGTGAGTGCAAATAACTTCATCACATATTGGATAAGTACCTAAAAATGAATCATGCCCCTTTATATAAAAAGGAAACATTCCTTTAGGTGCATCTTTTTCTTTTGTTTGTATTACAGCAAATTCATCAGCTTCTCCTGCTTCACCTAAGTGGTTAGCAAAATTACCAGCAACTGCAAATCCCATGTAATCTTTTAAGTCATCAATTAACATATCTGTTCCTATATAAAAAAATCAATAAAATGTAACATTATTTTTATCTAATGAAAGTCAAATTAGAATAGTAGTTTAGTGTGTTAAGTTTAATTTTAGTTATAAAATTAATAAAGAGGATTTATGTAAAAGGTTTAAACCTTTTACATAAGACTAAATTAGATTGTTCTCCATTTAGCAGGTCCTGTAGTGTGAATAGAAACACCTTCAGTGTCAACTGCAACAGTTACAGGCATATCTTTTACTTCAAACTCGTAAATTGCTTCCATTCCCATCTCTTCAAATGCTAATACTTTAGCATCTTTAATAGATTGAGAAATTAAGTAAGCTGCACCACCAGTTGCAATTAAGTACATAGATTTGTACTCTTTAATTAAATCAATTGTTGGTTGTTTTCTTTCAGCTTTACCAATCATACCCATGATACCAATTTCCATCATGTCTTTAGTAAATTTATCCATTCTTGTAGATGTTGTAGGTCCTGCAGGTCCAACTTTTTCATCTCTAACAGGATCAACAGGTCCAACGTAGTAGATGAATCTATCTTTTAAATCAACACCATTTGGAAGTGGTTTACCAGCATTTTTGTACTCAACGATTTTTTTGTGAGCAGCATCTCTAGCTGTTAAAATTTTTCCAGATAATAACAGTGTATCACCTGATTTAAATTGAGATAAGTTTTCTTTAGTTAAATCTTCAATATTTACTTTTTTAATAGTGTCCATTGGTAATTCAATATCTGGCCAAATATCTAAATCTGGTTTATTGAATTTAGCTGGTCCATTACCATCTAATTCAAAGTGAATGTGTCTAGTAGCAGCACAGTTAGGAATCATAGCAACAGGAAGTGAAGCTGCGTGACATGGATAATCTAAGATTTTAACGTCAACAACTGTAGTTAAACCACCAAGACCTTGAGCTCCAATACCAATTTTATTGATATCTTCATATAATCTTAATCTTAACTCTTCTAAAGCGTTTTGAGGACCTCTTTCTTTTAATTCATGAATATCAACGTGACCCATTAATGCTTCTTTAGCTAAAAGCATAGATTTTTCAGGATTTCCACCAATTCCAATACCTAAGATACCAGGAGGACACCATCCTGCTCCCATTTGTCTAACATTATCCATAACCCAATCATAAATTGAATCAGATGGATTTAATACAGCAAATTTAGATTTATTTTCAGAACCACCACCTTTAGCAGCAACTGTAATATCTAATTTATCTGAATTAGCATCAACACTAAAGTGAATAACAGCAGGTGTGTTATCTTTAGTATTTTTTCTCTCACCAGCAGGATCAGAAACAACAGAGAATCTTAAAGTATTATCAGGATCAGTATAACCTTTTGCAACACCTGCATTTAAAACTTCATCTAAGTCTCTAGAAAGTTGTAAGTCAGCTTTTAATCCTACTTTAATAAAGATATTAACTGAACCAGTATCTTGACATAATGGTCTATGTCCCATTGCACACATTTTAGAGTTAATTAAAATTTGTCCAATAGCGTTTTTAGCAGATTCTGATTTCTCTTTTTCATATGCTTCTACCATACTTTTTACGAAATCTTCTGGGTGATAAAATGAGATATATTGACATGCCGATGCAATAGAGTCTATGATATCTTGTTCTGTGATTTTACTCATCGTTTTCCTTTTTTAGAAATTTATAAATTATATCAATGTAGATATGAAATTTATCTTTTTAATTAGTTAGATAAATATTTATTTTTAAATATGTTAAGTTTTTACAACTATTTTGAAAATATTTAAAAAATTGAAGAAAAAAAAACTCAAGACAAGATGTCTTGAGTTTTTGTTAAATTAAGCGAAGAATCTTTTAGTAACTTCATCCATTAATTTTGCACCTGAGAAATGAGCTCTTTGAACTAATTCCCAGAAGTATCTATATGTAGCTCTATCGTGTAATTCACCATCATACTGGATTGGTCCCCACTCAGCATCTTGTGCTAATAATAAAATATTTTGAGCAGCTTCTAATTCAGTGAAGTCTGGTTTCATAGCATCAACGATTGCTTGTACTTGTGTTGGGTAAATTGACCACATTCTCATGAACCCGAACTCATTTCTAGCTCTTTCAGCATCTTTGTAAGTTTGGTATGGGTTTTTAAGGTCAAGCGTTACGTTGTGCGCTGGAATTACATGGTTTTGGATAGCTGCTTGAGCAACTTTAGCTTTTGCTGCACCAATTAATCTATGATCGAATTGACCTGGAGATCTCATGTTAATTGCTGGAATTGCACCTTGGTAACCAGATACAAAGTCCATTAAACCGAAGTCTAATACTTGTAACCATGGTAATGTTGCAGTTTTTTCAACATCTTGTAACGCACCATGAGTTTCAATTAAGATATGAATTGGAATCTCTCTTGAAATACCAGCTTCTTTAGCAACTTTTTGGATGTACTCAATTTGAGTTTTTGCATCTTCATAACAAGTTGATTTTGGTAATGTAATATATGCTAATTTTTCTCCAGCACCTGGAACTAAAATATCAACATCTTGTCTCCAATCTGGATGAGAGAAATCGTGAATTCTTGTACCAGCCATACCATATGGGTTAGCATCTGAGTTAACAACTCTAACGATCATTTCAGCATGTTCAACTTCTTTACCAGTTTCTGCACCATCTTCACAGTCACAAGTAATATCAAATACAGGTCCTAATTTCTTTTGCATTTCGAAACCTTTTAAAATCAGTTTCTCACTTCCTGCAAAGTGCTCACAAGTTGGGATAATTGGTAATGATTTACCAGATTCAAATAACGCTTGATTTGGGTGTGTCATATTTTTTTCCTTTTATTAAATTTAGTTTTATATCTATTTTATTTTTTTTGTTTTTTTCTTTGGAATGATAACAGTATAATCTAAGTCAAGAACAACATTCTTTAAGTATTTACCATCTTCACCTTTTGGATTTTCGATTTCAGAAGCTTTTTGATTTTTAACAGCAATAGTTCTTAATCTTAATAATCCAATATCATCTCTTTTATGGTCAATTGTTTCTAATACTTCAGTATAAGCATAAATTGTATCACCTGCATAAGTAGGGTTACAATGAGCTCCTGAATTAATAGCATACATCCATTGTGCATTTTGCAATCCATTAAATGAAATTGCTCTTGCCATAGAAATAATAATACCACCATACATTAATCTCTCTCCCATAGGAGTTGATTTCATCATATGGTCATTGAAGTGTACTTTAGCATTGTTTTGATATAACTTAGTAGCTAATGTATGGTCACTATTATCAATAGTAATACCTTCAGGGTGATCTAATCTTTCACCTTTTACATAATCTTCAAAGAAATATTCTCCACCAGTTGCATCTGTATCAATACAGTCAATTTCTGGAATATTAATTGTGTCTAAAATCGGTGTAGATTCTTTAAAAGTAGGAACTTCATTAATACCTAATTTAGTTTCCTTATCTTTTTTATGAACCATTACCCATCTTTTAAAGTTTAAAACTTCTTGTCCTTCATTGTTGTATCCAATCGAATGAACATATACAACTCCAGATTTACCATTTGAGTTCTCTTTTAAACCAATTACAGTTGATTCCATACTTACTGTATCACCAGGATAAACAGGATTAGGGAATGAAATTTCTGCATAACCTAAGTTAGCAATAGCATTTAAAGAAATATCTTGTACAGATTTACCAAATGTTAAATGGAAGTTTAAAACATCATCAATTGGTCTTTCGTTATAACCGATTTCTTGCGCTAATTCATCAGATGAATGTAAAGCAAATCTAGAACCAGTAAAAGCGATGTATAAAGATACATCACCTTCACTTACTGTTCTAGGTAGTGGGTGAATAATTTTTTGACCTATTGAAAAATCTTCAAAAAAGTTACCAACGTTAATTTTTGACAATTTAACTCCTTTTACTTACCAAATAAATTTTGACCTAAAGCTTTATATGTTTCATATAAAGTGATCATTTTCTTAGCCCATTTAATTCTATGAATATCTACTAATCTATCATTGAAAAGAATTACTTCTTTACCTTCTTTTTCAGCTTCTTCATATTTAGCTATCATTTTCTCAAAATCTTCTACTTCAGCTTGTTTTGGAGTAAAGATATCATTGATGTATTCAATTTGGATTGGGTGAATTAATGATTTACCATCAAATCCTAGGTTAAATGCATCTTTAGTTGAATCTTCACACGCAAATTCATCATGAATATTGAAGTGAGGTCCATCTATTACTGTTTTGTTATATGCTTTAGCAGCTAAAGCAATTTGTGAAAGGTAATTAAACATTGCTTTACTACCTTTTTTAATATCAATATGAAGTCTGTTAGCTAATTTATTTGAACCAACCACAACAACTTCAACTTTAGTTGATGCTGCACAAATTTCTTGAATATTTAAAACTGATAATGGTGTTTCAATCATAATCATTAGTGTTAAATTAGGATTAACTTCATTGATTAATTTCTCAGCTTCTATTACATCTTCTTTAGAATCAATTTTAGAGAATAATAATGCATCAATCTCTAAATCTTTTGCTAATTCTAAATCTTTTGCTAAATCTTCACTTCCTAAGTTATTAATTCTTAGTACTCTTTCAGACTCACCAAATTTACAACCTTGCTCTTTGTAAACTTCTTTAAGAACGTTTCTACCAACTTCTCTTTGCTCTTCTAAAATAGCTTCTAAGTCAAAAATTACAGAATCAGCTAAAACAGATTTTGCCTTTTCAACGTTTGCTTTGTTGTATGCAGGAACAAATAACATAGATCTTCTAGCTTTATATTCTAAAACTTCTTCACCTGTTTCTTGTGCATGGAATTGTTCATGTAAGTTTTTAACTAATTGTTTTCTTAAAACTTTTCCATTTTTTGTTCTTGGGTAATCAGCTAATGCAAAAATCTCTTTTGGAGCTTTGTATTTTGCTAAATTATCTTGAGCAAATTTTAAAACTTCTGCTTGTTGCTCTTCAGTTAATGTTTCATGTCCAATAACTGCAATTGCAACTAAAGTTTTATCTTTTTCTAAATCTAAACCAAATGCAACACAATCAGCTACTAAATCGTGAGTTTTTACAACTCTTTCAATTTCGTGTGGAGATACTCTAAATCCAAATGTATTGATAATATCATCTTTTCTACCGATAAACCAGATATATCCATCTTTATCTCTTTTTGCATAATCACCTGTAAAGAAGTAACCATCATGTCTAGCTTTAGCTGTTTCATCTTCTAATTGCCAGTACTCTAAGAATAATCCTGGATCGTCTTCACCAATACAAATCATCCCTTCTTCTTCTAATCCAACTTCTTGTAAAGTTTCAGGATCTAAAAGTTTTACAGTATGTCCTGGTTGAACAAATCCTGCACTTCCAGGTCTAATTGGGTTGTTTTTTGAGTGTGAAATATAGTATGAACATTCAGACATTCCGATTGCTTCAAAAATATCTTGATCAAATCTATCTCTCCATAATCCTAACATTTCATCAGATAAATGCTCACCTGCAGACATACAATATCTTAATGATGGACAATCTTTTAATGTATAATCAGTCTTTTGAATAATTTGTCTATAAATTGTTGGAACTCCAATGAAAATTGTACATTGGTGTTTTTTAATTAAATCAATCCAAGTTGAAGCATCATTTGAACCTTCATATGCAATAACTGTATGACCATTATATAATGGATCCATAAGTGCTGATCCTAATACATATGTCCAGTTAAATTTACCAGAGTGCATAATTCTGTCATTTTCTTTAAAATCAAACCAATATTCAGTAGCTGGAGTTCTACCAACTAATGATCTGTGTGAGTGTAAAACTCCCTTTGGATAACCAGTTGTTCCTGAAGTATATACTAAATAAGCAGGCTCACCTGATTTTGATTTATAATGATTTGGTGTAGTATCTGTGTTTGCTAAAATTTCATTTAAAGCGTAAACATTGATACCTTTTGGTTTCTTGAAACCTTCAACACTATCACATGCAGCAACAATAATTGTTTTTAAGTTATCACAGTTTTCTAAGTATGGAACTAAGTTTTCATACATAGTTGCTGACATAACAATAGCACTTGCTTGTGAATCTTCTGCAAGATACTTTACTTCAGAACCAGATAATAAAGTTGAAGTAGGAACAGCGATAATTCCTGCTTTAATAGCTCCAAAGAATGAAATAGGGTATGATAATGAGTTTTTTAAACAAACTAATACTCTATCTCTTGGCTCTAAACCAAGTCCTGTAAGGAAGTTACAAACTTGGTCAGATTTCTCTGCTAATTGTTTATATGTAATTTCATCTGTACCTAATTTGTCATCTTCGATAACCATTGCAATGTTATCTTCATTTTTTGTTCCAACATGTGCTGATGTACAAGCGACACCAATGTTTAAAAATTCAGGTACTTCAATTGTAATATTTTCACTCATAATTGTACTCTCCTTACAAATTACAGTTGACCGTATGGCCAGTTTTCTTTAAATGTATGTATTGGCATTTTATTTAATACAGATAATGCGAATAATTCATCTTCTTTTGGTAATGCTCTTAAAGCATATGCTCTTAATAGATTTTGTAAAGATTTACCAAACATTGGTGGATCTAACATTTCACCTTCGTATCTAATTGCACCTGATAATAGTGCATCTGCTTCTAATGCAGCTTTTAAGATAGCTACGTCTTTTGCAATTTCATTTGGAGATGGTGTAAATGCAACTTTACATACATTAATGTGATTTGGAGTAATAACTTGTTTACCAGTTAATCCCATTGCATATTCTCTTTGTGCATGAGAATAAACAGCTCTTGAAGCTTCATCACCATGTAAATCTAACCATCTTCTAATATCTTTTTTTTCAACACATGAATCAGGTAATGAGTGTGGTGTTAACATTACTTCAACTCCACCGATTACTCCAGTTCCTTTAACTCTTGCTTCCATAGTTAACATATTAAAGAATGTTTCTAATTCGTCAATCCAACCTTTAGGAGTGATTTTATAAGCCATAGCTTTAGAGAAATCGTGGATACCAAATACAATATGTTTAACAGTTGAATGATCCATTAATCTATCAGCAATTTGTAATGATTTTGGGTGCTCAACGATTGGTTGAATTGTTAAGTTTGAACCAATAGAAACTAACCATGAAGATAAATCTCTAATTTCAGCTGAACCATAAACTTCACCAGCTTTTGCTAAAACAATAACATCAACATATTTGTGAATTTGTTTTAACATTTTTAAATCTTCTTCATATTCATCAGTTCTAAATGGATTAATTCTGATAGCAATTTGGAAGTTTCTTTCAGGGAACTTTGGTAATTCTTGAATTAAAAGCTCTCTAGACATTGCTTTTTGTCTACAACCATCTTCTAAGTCAAATAATACAGTGTGTGCTTTTGTTTTATATGCATGTTTTTGTAATCTTAACTTAGCTTGTTCCATACTTTCGTATGTTCCATCTAATGGGTTGAATTTGATTGGTGGGTAGTAAATTTGTATACCTGGCCAATAACCACCAAGTACTGGTGTTAAGTCGTCATTTGCTGTTAACTTAGATAAATCTATTGCAGAAGTCATCTTAATGTACCTTTCTATTTTTATTTGTAAATAAATACTTTACAGTTTTTCATCTTTCAAAAATATTGAAAACGAAAACGAACACGTAAGTTATACAGAATTTAATATGAATTGTTTTTATAGCTTTTGAAATAGCAAAATAATTTAAGGTTAAAATTCAAAAGTTTAACTTAAGACCATAAATAAGGTAAACTAAACTTAAATGGTATAGTAAAAAGTAACAATTTTTTAGCTTTTTTAATTGAATTTTTAGTTTTTTGATAAAGTAAATTTAGAAAAAAAATGAAAAAAATTGCTATAAATTGACAAAAATAGAATTTTAATAAAAAATATTTAGTGTAAAATTACACCAAATATTTATGTAAAAATTCATACTCAACTTTAGAGTCTAAAAATGGTTTAGAAACAGACTCAAAACTATCAATATCTTTATATAGATTTATAAATAAACTAAAATTTATGTTTTTACTTTTTAATGCCATAGTAGAAAGTAAAGTATCATTTATACAACCGAGTTTTGAAGGAGCTATTAAAAATGTTTCATCACAGTTAAACTCTTTTATTAAATCAATTATAAAAATATCATCTTGAATAGGAACCATTAATCCACCAGCTCCTTCTATTATTAGTACATCACATTTTGACTTTAGCTCTTTTATTTTTTCTTTTAAAAATTCTAAATCTATATTAGTGTCATTTTTTGCTACCCAAGGTGCAGCTGGAAGTTTAAATTGATATGGAACAACATCATTTATGGTAAAATCAAAGTCAGGATTTAATTCTTTTACTAAAAGTAACATTTTTGTTCCGTCTAATGGAAAATCTTCTACTCCTGTCTCGCAAGGCTTAAAATATCCAACCCTAAGACCATTTCTTGAAAAATATTTCAAAAAAGTTTCACTTGCATAAGTTTTACCAACATCTGTGTTTGTGGCACTTACAAATAATGTTTTATTTAAATAATAGTTTGCTTTGTTTTTCATCTAATTTTCTCTAATCTTGTTTTTGTTATAATAATTACTTAAAATTTAAAATTTATTCTAACATAGTAAAGGTTTGAAGTGGGAAGTAATATAGAAATTGAATTAGATGATGATATTGAAGTTAAAGAACCTCAAAAATTTAAAGTTATTTTATTAAACGATGATTATTCAACAATGGATTTTGTTATAGATGTATTGGTAAAAGTTTTTAGAAAAACTGTTGATGAAGCATCGCAAATTATGTTAAACATACATAATAATGGCAGAGAAATTTGTGGGATTTATACACATGAAATAGCATCAACTAAAGTAGCTCAAGTGAAAACGATGGCTAGAGAAAAAGGATTTCCTCTAAAAGCAATTATGGAAGAAGAATAAGAAAAGAGTCTATTATGATTAGTAAAGAATTAAGAACAATTTTTGCACAAGCAGTTAGTTATGCAAAGACATCAAACCATGAATATTTAACTTTAGAACATATTTTCATGATGTTGTTGCATGATGAAATGATAGAAAACCTGTTTGTTGATTTAGGTGTAGATTCAAATAAAGTCTTTGAAGATATGAAAAAATATATAGATGAAAACACTCCAAAATTACCAGAAGGTATTACAGATGAGCCTATAGAGACTATGTCTTTATCTTCAACTATTGAGTATATGGTAGCCCATATTCAAACTAGTGGAAGAAAAAAAGCTGGTGTAGAAGATATGTTTGTAGCTATTTTAAAAGATGAAAAAACTTATGCTTCATACTTGCTAAAGAAACTTGGAATTCAAAAAGTTGATATCTTAGAAGAGATATCTCACAAAGATTCTGATGAAGAAGAATCTGAGACAGAAGATGACAATAGTAATAAAGTACTTAAAAACAATTCAACAGAACTTGTTTCAGTTGCAAAAAAAGGTGAAATTGATCCTGTAATTGGAAGAGATATTGAAATTTCTAGGGTAATAGAAGTTTTAAGTAGAAGAAAGAAAAACAATCCAATTTTAGTAGGTGAACCAGGTGTTGGTAAAACAGCAATCGCTGAAGGTTTAGCTTTAAAAATTGCAAATGAAGAAGTACCTGAGTTTTTATATGATTCAAAGGTGTTTTCTTTGGATATGGGTTCAATGATAGCGGGAACTAAATATAGAGGTGATTTTGAAAAGAAATTAAAAACACTTTTAAAAGAGGTTTCTAAAATCAAAAAAGCAATTGTGTTTATTGATGAAATTCATACTATTGTTGGCGCTGGAAGTGTTGGTGGAAGTGCTATGGATGCTTCAAATATCTTAAAACCATTACTTGCTAATGGAAAATTAAGATGTATAGGTGCAACTACATTTGCTGAATTTAGAAATGATTTCTCAAAAGATAAAGCTCTTTCTAGAAGATTTGCAAAAGTAGATGTTAATGAACCTAGCATGGAAAATGCGGTTTTAATTTTAGATGGTTTAAAATCAAAATATGAAGAGTATCATGGTGTTAAATATTCTAAAAAAGCTATTGAAAGTGCAGTTGAATTAAGTAAAAAATATATCACAGATAGATTTTTACCTGATTGTGCAATAGATGTAATTGATGAAGTAGGAGCTTCTAAAAAGATTGAAATAGCTACTACTTTAAAAACAAATTCAGATAAAAATATCACAATTACTCAAAAAGATATTGAATTAATAGTTGCTAAAATGGCACACGTTCCTGCAAAATCTGCTACAAAGTCAGATTTAACACTGCTTAAAAATCTTGAAAAGAATATGCAAAAAAGAGTATTCGGACAAGATGGAGCTATTACAAATATTGTTCAATCAATTAAAAGAAATAAAGCAGGTCTAGGACTTGATAAAAAACCTATTGGTAGTTTCTTATTTACAGGACCTACAGGAGTTGGTAAAACAGAAGTTGCAAAAGAGTTATCAACTCAATTAGGTATTCATTTTGAAAGATTTGATATGAGTGAATATATGGAAGCTCATACTGTTTCAAGATTAATTGGAGCACCTGCTGGATATGTAGGGTTTGAACAAGGTGGACTTTTAACAGAAGCTATTAGAAAACATCCACATACAGTATTATTACTTGATGAAATTGAAAAAGCTCATCCTGATTTAATGGCTATTTTACTTCAAGTTATGGATAATGCTGAATTAACTGATAATAGTGGAAATAAAGCAGATTTCCAAAATGTAATTTTAATAATGACATCAAATTTAGGTGCAACTGAAGCTAGTGTTATGGGATTTGCTAAAGATGATAACTTAAACGAAAACAAAGCCATAAATAAATTCTTTGCCCCTGAGTTTAGAAATAGACTTGATGCTGTTGTGTCATTTGATGGCTTAAGTATGGATGTTGTTGCTAAAGTTGCTGGTAAATTTATTGAAGATTTAGAAGAGCAATTAAAAGATAAAAATATCTTTATTAAAATCACAACTGCTGCTAAAAAAGCTTTAGCAGAATTAGGTTATGACAAAGCTATGGGAGCAAGACCTTTAAACAGAGTTATTTCAGATAAAATTAAAAATCCACTAACAGATGAAATTTTATTTGGTCAACTTAAAAAAGGTGGACTTGTTAAAATTGATTACAAAAAAGATGATTTTGTATTCGTTTTTGAAGAATAACAATTTTTATACAATTTTAATGTATAATAAAACAAAAAAGGTAATGTAATGAATAAGATAATTATTTCTAGTTTAGCAATGGCTGCTGTTTTATTTACAGGTTGTACAGAAGAAGAAAAAAAAGTTGAATCAGCTCCTGTTGTTACTGAGCAAAAAGAAGTTAAAGCTGAGGTAAAAACAGAAGTTGAAGAGACTAAAGAATCAAATGCAGAAATCATCACAAATGCTTCAAAAGATGTAATTAATACAGTAGGTGAAGCAACTAATAAAGTAATTGAAAACATTAAAAATGACGAAACAGTTCAAGAAACTAAAAAAATGGTAGTTGAAACAACAAAAGAAGTTGTTGATGAAACTATGAAAACAGCTGAAAAAGTAGTTAAAGATACTGTTCAATCAGTTGCTCCTGTTGTTCAAAAAGCTTTAGATACAGTTGCTCCTAAAACTGCATCAATTGATGGTAAAAAATTATATGCTTCTTGTGCATCTTGTCATGGAGCAAATGCAGAGAAAAAAGCTCTTAATATGTCTCAAGTTATTGCAGGTTGGGATAAACAAAAAATTGTTGATGCTTTAAATGGGTATAAAAATGGAACTTACGGTGGACCTATGAAAGGTGTTATGACTGGGCAAGTTGCAAATAAAACTCAAGAAGAAATTGAAGCATTAGCTACTTTTATTTCAGGACTTTAATATGACTATCAAAACAAAAAACTTTTTTTGTTTTGATTTATAAAGGATATACTTTGTATATCCGTTCTATCGATAAATACTCACATACTTTTCCAAATCCTAATACTGCCCATGAAACAGGTATTCTATGTTATGGTGGAGACTTAAATCCAAATAGAGTAATAAAAGCTTATTTAAGCGGAATTTTTCCATGGTACAATGAAAATGATCCTATTTTATGGTGGAGTCCAAATCCTAGATGTATATTAGAATTAGATGAATTTAAAATCTCAAAAAGCCTTAGAAAAACAATTGAAAAAGAAATATATGAAATTAAATTTAATGCTGACTTTGAAAATGTAATTAAAAATTGTCAAAATGCACCTAGAAATAGTGATAAAACATGGTTAAATGATGAAATGATAAACTGCTATATAAAATTACATAAAATGGGTTTTGCTCACTCCTTTGAAAGCTACTTAGATGGAAAACTTGTAGGTGGTGGATACGGTATAAATATTGGCGATATATTTTGTGGAGAGTCTATGTTTTCATTAGAAAATGATGCATCAAAAGTAGCTTTACATGCTTTGGTAAAAAGATTGAAAAAAAATGATTTTAATTTTATCGATTGTCAGATACCAAGCGAGCATATTTTATCTTTGGGTGCAAAAACTATTCCTAGAAATGAGTTTTTAATACACGTTCAAAACTCATTAAATAATCCAAAAGAATTTTAGTTTTATTTAAAATAAGCTTTTAACTTATATTTTAATACTATTGCATAGATAAATATAAATAGGATATACAAATGATAAATAAAATAGATGTAAACTCTGAAGAATACCAAATTGAATTTGAATTAACAAAACAATTTACAGATAATGTTTTAAAAGAACATAATTTAAAATACAACCCAAATGATGAAATTAATGAGTCTATTCAAATGGGTCTTACTAGAAATAAGATGATATATGGAAAAAGATATTGTCCATGTTTCATGGTAATTGGTGAAACTCAAGAGCAAAGAGATAAAGAAGATAATAGATTATGTCCATGTACACCTGCACTTACTAATGAAATTCCAAATACAGGTTCTTGTCATTGTGGTATTTTTAATACTTGTGAAAAAGCTGAAGAACTGGCAAAACAAGAAGATACTCACGATGCTGTTGCTACTCATTCAAGGGGATTATCAAAGGAAGAGTGTGAAGAAATTCTTCATAAAGAAGAGATAAATGGATTAGAATTAGAATCATTGCTTGAAGCAAGAGATTTAGGAATGATTAAATTTAATTTAGTTGATACAAGAGAATGGATGGAATGGGTAGGAACTAGAATTAAAGGTACTGATTACTTATGTCCAACTACATCTTTTTATCAATCTGTTCAAGAATTAGCTGATCAAAAAGAGACTCCTGTTGTTGTATATTGTTTGAGTGGAAGTAGAAGTGCTTATTGTCAAAGAATAATGGAAAATATGGGATTTAGTTCTGTATCAAACTTAGATTTTGGAATTTCATATTACCAAGGTGAAACATTAAGTGGTGAGTAAGTTTAATCTT
>Ga0209955_1000409_pt1 | contig 15315 bp, 26 predicted proteins | sample SalPonA_A_H2O_MG_FD_185716 | JGI IMG/M metagenome (GOLD analysis project Ga0209955, IMG submission 185716) | Water microbial communities from South San Francisco under conditions of wetland restoration - Salt Pond MetaG R2A_A_H2O_MG (SPAdes)... | ecosystem: Environmental > Aquatic > Non-marine... | reverse complement strand
TCAAATGTCATCGCTCACCTCCCATCTTAGCTTCTTTACATTTAGGGCAGTAGTGCTCTTCATCTGTATGATCAAAGCCATAGGCTATGATGACACGGCACTGACTACATAAGAGAGCACCGTTGCCGTTGTTGTATTTGACGTTAGCTACTTTGAACTGCATGGCTCACTCTCCTATGCCCTCTAATTCCTACTATGTCCATTAAAGTGGGAACATAGTCCACCTCTGGTTTACTATATAGCTAATACAGGTACTACGAGTAGTAATTATAGCCATATAGTAAACACTTTATTGCGACACTATTGTGTCTTATATGGCACTTTGTTGCACATAATGTACATGCGGGTGTCCATACGTACAAAGCATCAATGCACTCAATAGACACATACCAGTTGACGGAACATTCCACCCACCATAAATAGTTAAGTAGTTTGTAAAGGTATGTGTCTATTGAGCACACTCCTGTGCTCTATCGTGCCTCCAATGCAGACCAACTTTCTGGGAACTCTGGCTCTATCACAGACTTCATCAACGCTGCAAACACCTTAGCTTCCTCTTGTGCCCCTTCACCACTACGTAGTGTATATACGTGGAAGAATGCAAGCAAGTTACCAGACCATATGAAGTTCACCATCATGCTTTGAGGCAACACCATTCGTGCCATCTCTGGCGCAATGCCATCCCTTATCATGTCACGATATAATTCGATGCTGTTCTCTATATGATCTTCATAGAAGCGTGTCCAGCGTGGGGAGAAGGGATGTCCGCTTCCTGATCCCTGTTTAATCCCATCCTCTGGGCGTTTGCGCCACCTGTCAGGGTAGTAGAAGTCCGGAAGTGTGTCCACATACCTTCGACTCTCTTCGTTCCATGTCAGTCCTGCTTGGTGCTTCATCAATTGACGAGCAAGGAAAAGAGGGACACTGCAACGAAGCTGAATAAAGTTGTGGCGAAAAGGTGTCATGTGCTCATGCTTAGCAAGATACTTAATCAACTTAATATCGCTTCCGTCCATGACATCTTTAGATTTATTAAAAGATACACGAGCACTGTTTACTACAGACAGATCACCACCTGCACTATCTAATAATTCTACTTTCATTCATACCCTCCAACAGAATAGTATTCAATTACACGTTGTATAGCTTCTAGCAGTTCATCATCCCCGCCCTCACTAAGTACAAAGTCGTACTGCCATTGCAATTCATTGCGTACTATATCGTCTACATCTTCTATCTCTACTGTATGTATCATATACACTCCTACAACAAAGGGGCGCAAGCCCCTTAATCTTCTTCTGCTGTCTTAGTGTTGTATCCCTTACCCCATGTCTCATTGAAAGCCATGTAGCCTAAGTTAACAACCCTATCCTTGCAGTACCAGTTGAGTTCCATCAACTCTGAGAAGTTACTTACTTCACCCAACTTATCATAGTAGTAATCAACCAACTCTTCAAAGTCAGCTTTCAGTTCCTGTGGTGTCATCTACGACCTCCATTTCTAGTGTAGCTTTCAGCAAGCTACCGAAGTGCTCACGTGCTGCAATAGCCATTTCAAAATCTACTTTAGCCACATCCATCTTACGCTGTGCATGTAGATAGCCGTTGATGGCAGACTTACCTGCTTCCGTCAGATCTTCTACGTTATACTCAGTACCGTCTACAGTAACTGTTCCACTCATGCGGCTTCCTCCTTTACGAATACGCCATTTTCCATTTTACCCTTACGAGTAGCAATGACTCCGTATGCTGTGCGCAGTGCTTCTTGTGCATCCAAGCCAAGTAAATCAGCTAGGATGATTAGTACAACCTGCATGTCTCCTATAGCATCTTCAATCTCAGTACGATCATGCATTTCAATAGCTGCTTTGAGTTCATCAAACTCTTCTTGCAACTTTTCAAGCTGACCTTCTATAGTACCTTGATCTAGGATACCACGATCACTAGCCCAACCAAGAATCAAATCATTCAGCATTTACACTCTCCATCAAAGTATCAAATCTCATATCTAAATGTTCTAGTCTATGGCAATTAGGACATAGCATTAAACATTTGTCAACCTCGTTAAGTATCTCTGCCTTTTTAACCCTGCCAATAGCATGCCCTATAGAGAATCTTTTGTTGGCAGGTTCTTTATGGTGAAAGTCATAGAAGCCTAGCGTGTCATTCTGGATGCCACACTTTTCACACTTGTTACCTCTGCTCTCGTACAGAGACAGAAGGAACTTCATACGAAACTTCTGTGCTTTTGTCATAATAAAAAAGAGTAGTTTATTGTCATACTCAGGACGGTGGAAAAGCCACGTTAAGGAGGTGTAATATCAATATAACAGAAAGTTATATAATGTCAACTCCTATCCGTGACAACTGAGGCATTCATCTCCATCGCTATCTTTCAGCGCTACTCTATCTACAGACATACCAACCTTATCAGCGGATACACCAGCAGAAGTACGCAGATAGTATAGTCCTTTCAATCCCTTCGTCCATGCATCAAAGTGAACTTTGTTCACGTATGGTTTAGGACTACCTGCAGGAAAGAATAAGTTAACACTCTGACCTTGACAAATGAAATGCTGTCGCTTAGCTGCGTGTTCTACAACCCAAGCCTGATCTATTTCAAAGGCAGTTTTATATACATCCTTAATCCTATCATCCACATCCAAGTGCTGTACGCTACCTTCGTTGCTGATGATTGACTTCCAAACTTCAGGTGTATTCATACCAGAAGCTTCAAGGTCACGTTCAAGGAATCTATTCTTAACCAAGTGCGCACCAGCCCGTGTACGGTGGGTGAATGCATTACTCTTCAGAGGTTCAATAGATGCTGAGCAACCACATATAATGCTACTGTTGGCATTAGGAGCAATAGCAAGTAGGTGTGCGTTCCTGCGCCCAGTTCCCACCATGTCAGGTGCTTCACCTTTCTCTGTACCCAATCGAATAGTTTCACCAAGAGCCAACTCCTTGATTCGCTTGAACATTCTGTAATTAGCAGAAGCTGCCATCACATCATCCCATGCCAATCCATTCTTTTGTAAGTAGCCATGAAAGCCCATAGCACCTAGTCCGATGCTTCGTTCTCTCTCTGCGCTGTATCGTGCCTTAGAAATAGCATCAGGCGCATACTCAATGAAAACATCCAAGACATTATCGAGAAGCCGTACAAGGTCAGCAACCATTGCGGTATCTTTCCAATCGTCAAAGTACTCAAGATTAACAGAACTGAGACAGCACACAGCAGTGCGGTTGTTATCCGTAGCAAGGTGAATTTCATTGCACAAGTTACTCCCATGAATCTTCAAGCCCAACTCTTTCTGTGCTTGTGGCATGTGCCTGTTAGCAGTGTCAATAAAGTTTAGGTATGGAGATCCAGTACGGAAGCGAGCCTCTAGCAGTCGTTGCCACAGCTCTCGTGCTGGTACTATATGTCGCACTGCACCATTGCTAGGATCAATCAAACGCCAGTCTTCACCCTTCTCAACAGCATCCATGAATGCATCTGTAATGTTCACAGCATTGAATAGGTTGAAACATTTGCGGTTGATGTCACCACCAGTAGGAACTTTGAATTGCATAAACTCAACAATCTCTGGATGAGATATGTCTAGGTATGCAGCATAGCTACCCTTACGTGTCTTACCCTGTTTGTATGCAGTCATTTGTGAATCGACAACTTTCATAAAAGGTAGGACACCGGGAGCCTTATCAGTTACAGGGCGAACAGCAGACCAGTGACCACCAACACCACCACCCTTGACAGATAGCCAAGCTACCTCTGCATTGTGACCAATCAAGCTATCTAAGTTGTCGTCCACATACGTTAGGAAACAAGAGATAGGCAATCCCGTCGGTGTTTGATCTGGCAGTGGTGCATTACTAAGCACAGGAGAAGCGAACATAAACCATCGCTTAGAGGAATACTCATAGATTCTTTGTGCAAAGTCTAAGTCACCCTGTGAATATGCCACAGAAGCTCGTGCAAGGGCTTCCTGCGGGTCTTCATTAGGTAGGCAGTAGTAGTCCGTTAGTAGGGATAGGGCTTGCTCAGAGAAGCTCTCATTGCGTGACAGGTCAATGTCTATTCCTAGATGTTTCTTAATCACGTTTAACCTCCTTCACATGCTTGTACATCTTACCTAGTGTCTCTTCAATCTGATGCAGTTCCAAGTACTGCTCTTTACTCAACTCATCACCACCCATCTTGACAGCACGAATCATGTCGTAGGTAAAACCTATCAACTGCTCTGTCCTGTCAACACGTAGGTGGAACTTAACTTTCTTGGCTTCCATCACCAGTTTACCCCTCGTGTCTTTTCCATCTGTTCAATCATCTTGTCTAGATACCATCTTGCTTTCTTGGCATCTTCTACAGGATTGTTCTTGTTCCACAGCCTACTGCCAAGATACTTCAATACGTTGCCATGACAGTAGTGGATTGAATCATAGTCACCTAGCACATCAACAATGTAGTCAATAGTTTCAATACTACCTTTGTTGTAATGCTCTGGGTGTTCTACAGGGTCGAAGTGTAGTACAGATTCTACTACCTCACGTTCTTCTGCTGTTAGTTCATATGTCATTATGCATTACCAAATGTCTTAGTGTTAGGGCGTAGCTCTACAACCTTACCACGGCTGTTGTTGATGGCAGCTTTCTCTTTCTCAGCTGCTAGTTCATCTTCTTCCTCAAGGCGTGACAGGTAATGTTCTTGTGCGGCTAACATAATCTTTGGATCGTTGGACATAAGATCAACACAAGCAGCAACCATACCTGTAAACATTTCTAACTGCATAGCTGTCTCTTCTGGTAGGTGTGACATATCCATAGTCTCAATCACTACAGACATAACACCATTCCATGTACCATCTTCATTCATCTGTGGGTACAAGGCTACAGCGTTTGATAGTTCGTTGTCTTTCATTTCTTCACCTCTTTCTTTGCAGCTCTTTCTGCTTGTGTCTTAGTGTGATGGCAGGACTTGCACAAAACTTGCAACCCATCTACTTCACAGAATAGACGTTCAACAAACTTTGGCAAGTCCTTGTATGTACGCAAACTTCCACATGGTTCTATATGATCCACTTGGACATCCTTGCCCTTGTGCCACTTCTTGCACTCAGCGCATTTGTATTCATACTTATGCCTCTTGCCAGTGACGGTTCGCTCTGCAAGCTTACGTGCTTGAAAACGAACGGGGTAACGAGAGAATGCACCACGTAATGCGGTGCGTATGAATTGGAAGTAACGAGCTTCTGTCCATGTATTCCCTGCTCGACACTTTTCGCCACGCTTCGGCTTGCGTACAGCCATTACTCTTCCTCTACTATCTCAATGTAACTAACCATCGGTGGGTTCTTTGCACTGGATGGTATTGATGGTCGTTCAATTATTGATGGGTAGCATTTGTGCTTATACCTACACCAGTGACATTCTGGGTTTAGTATAGTGTTGCCAGTTGGCTTACCTCTGAACTTCTCAGGGATAGGTTCGTAGCAACGCTCAAATACATTAGCCTCCACAGTATCTGCTGTCTGTTCTATCTTGTCAAGTTCAGCCTGAACATCAACATCTGCAGCAGAGACATACTTGAAGTCACCATTCCCTTTGTTAATCACCCACCAACCACCAACATCTACGTTGAGGGCAGTGGCATAACCTACAAGCTGACCAACATAGCCGAAGCTATCATGCTCGTGTAGGGATTGGAATGATTCAAACTTGTTTGTGTACGACCACGGGGATGCACTCTTAATATCATCTACCTTACCATCCATAGTAAGGTCGTGAGTGCCATGTATCTTGTGCTTACCAACAGTCAGGGTAGATCCATGCCCATCTTGAAAGTCAACACCAGCTTCTGTCAATATTCCTTTGAAGGCAGCTTCAACAATATCACCAATGAGCATGTTCATTAGGAATGTAGTTGAGAACTCTTGACCACCTTCAGGGTCATTCTTGTCATACCATAACTGGCACGTGGGTCTACCAACATTTGACATACGGAGGGTGAATTCACGGTTGTTCACGTCACGTGAGAACTGTTTCCTCAGAGCCTCCTCCATGTCAGAGAGGATACGTTTGATTGTATCCTCACTCATGCCAGCTTCACCCTTACGTGCTTTGTTTAGATACGTGTGTACTTTCAACTCAGCAGGGTGGTTCATGATATCACTCCATGTCAATGAAATCTTCTACAAGATCAGCTTCATCAGTAGTCACAGTATCTTTGTGCTTCTCATTCCACTCATTAACAATGTAGTCGTTATAGTTGTTAACCCACTCAGCGAATGCTTCAAAGGTTTCCTGATCCTGCTCACCAATAGCTACATCAGCCTTACCAATCTCAATGTTTGGCGTAGCGAATGACGAACCATTAGGTAGGTCGTGATTCTCTGTAGTCATTTCCAGAGTACGCTGTAGTGGCAGTACACGTTGCTTAGTGATACGAGCAAGTACATCACCTGTAGTTTTGAATGCATCCTTGTTGTCCACTTCCCAGATTACAGGAGTGGTTGATACATCAATAGGTTCACCATTGTCATCTACTGGATCTACAAGTTCTACTTCACCAAACAGTACACGTACACGTTTGATTGAGCGAATCAGATCCTGCATCTCTTTAGGTAATGCTTTGAAGTCTTCAATGTAACCACTAGGCTTACCACAGTTGAAGCCACCTACATTATCTTTCAAATCCACATTGAGTGAGTCACCCATCAGTGTCTTCTGGAACTGCTTAACATCAGCAAGGTAACGCTTGTACATGAAGCGTTGCATGAAGATACGGAAGTTAACCTTTTGTGCATATGCAAACTTACCATCACCAATCTCTAGGCGGTAAGAGCCAGCCTCAACTACTTCCATCTTCTTCTTCTTACCTTTAACTTCAACTTCACCCATGACAGGTGAGTGCCAGATACGGAAGCGAGCCAGTGTTGACTGCTTGCTACCCTCTTTAACTGACTCAGCAATACCCATTGCTTTAGCCATCTCTGCGAAGTTACCAGTGTTCAGTGTCAATTCATTAGACATAATATATTTCCTTCTTACTTTACATTAGATGTATCATCGGCTTGTGACAAACAGAGGGTATCATTCAACATCTGATTGGTCAAGCCAATTATCACCAACTTTTGCTTCTAATAATAGAGGCACGTTCAAGTCAATGCCAAAGGTCGTAGATACGACATCATTAAGGTTGGTGTTAACGTCACGTATAATCTGTATTACATCCTCCACCTCATCTGGGTGTATGTCTATAACAACAGAGTCGTGTACGGAGTTAACAAGCAGTGACTTGTATCCCTTGAGTGCATCCTCAATTGCCATGAGACAAGCAGGTACTATGTCTGCAGTAGCAAATGATTGTACAGGGTAATTCTTAATCGCTGTGTAATGCGTAACAGTGCCATCAGGCTTACGTCTTACATCAGGGAAAGAGAACTGCCTACCACTAGGTGTTGTGATTCTACGGTGTGTCAGAGCTTCTGACGCTAGGTTCTTATGCCATCTAGCAACCCCCTCATACTTAGTTGTAAATTGATTGTAGTAAGCCGCTTGTGCTGGTGTGCGACCAAAGCCAGTAGCACCATACAGCGGAGCGAATGTATGCATCTTTGCATTCTGTCGTGAAGTAGGTTCACCAGCTTCTGTAATGATCTTAGCTGTGTAGCTATGAACATCGAAGCCATTAGTAACCTCTTCAATAATTGTCTCGTCTTGTGACAAGAAGCCAGCAACCCTGAACTCTAGCTGTGCAAAGTCAGCCTCCATCATCTTGCCACCTTCCCAGCGTGATATGAACACACGCTTAACAGGGAACGTACCACCACGAGGCATGTTCTGCATGTTAGGATCACGACCAGAGAAACGACCAGTTGATGTGATGTGCTGCGTCAATCTTACATGTAGCAATCCATCAGGCTTAACGAAGGATGCTATACCCTCTACGAATGAAGATAGGTAGGAGTCTAGGGCTGACAGTCTACGTAGCTTAGACAGGAATGTAGCCGCCTCTTCCATACCTTTAGATGTAGCCACCTTCTCCATGTAGGTTAGGTTATCCTTGCCACACCCAAAGCCATTGGCGCTGTGCCACTTAGCATTAGGAGCTACAAACTTAAGACCAGCAACTTCCTTTGTATTTCTGTACTTGAAGCCAGTGGCATTACACTCAGGACATTTGTTAGGTGACTTGAACTTACTGCCATCCTTCTTAGTCTTGTAATACTTACCAACACCATGACACTTGCCACACTTGATAGCCTGTGTCTTATACACAAGGTCGGACATAGCCTTAACACCAGCCTTGAACTCAGTGTCCTTCATGTATGGGTTGAAGTTGTTAGCCCATTGTGTCTTGTCTTTAGGCTTACGGCTGAACACTACCCATGACAACTGCTCAGGTGAGTTAAGGTTGATAGGTGTGTCACCCATTAGTTTGTGTACCTGTTCTTGCAACTCATTCTCAATCTGTTGCTTCTCGTCCATGAACTCCTGTCGTACATACGACAATTGATCTAAGTCTACCTTGATTCCATTACGGTAGATACGAGCCAATGTCATACAGGTACGCATAGTTAGCTTGATGATTGGGTCAAGTGACTCATTCTCTTCAAGTAGTAGACGATGCTGTATGTTGTTGTACAGGTCACGAGTGGTTAGCAAGTCGTAGCGTAGGTACTCGTCTAACTCAGCCAATGGAATCTCATTAACAGGTACACCCTGCTTGAGATATTCCTTGAGTGTGTCCTGCTTCTGGAACTCCAACCCATGTCTCTCAGCACATGCATCAAGGGATAGCGGCTCTTTCATACCCTTGAGTAGTACATACTCACCTAGCATGGTGTCGAAGATGTCACCCTCGTAGGTGAAGCCCGACTCCCACAGCCACAGCAAGTCGTGGTTGAGGTTATGTCCTACAAGTAGCGTACATTTATCAAGCACCTCCTGTACTTGTGAATGCTCTGCGCCTGTACTCGTATGCTCAACATGGTCGAATACAAACGTGCGTGGCTCACCGTCTAGTGGCAACACACCTACTTCAACTAAAGAATTGGTTGGTTCAAACGGATCGAAGTGCTTCTTGTTACTGCGCTTCGTTACCGTATTCTCCACGTCTAGTATTACTATCATCTATCTTCACCTCTATTGTTTTGCTAAGTGGTATCTGAAAGAACTTCTCACCACTACTTATATACTTGTTACTCACCTCTACTAATGGAGATTCAATTACATCTTTAGACCAAAACATAATTGCCCTATTGCGTAGTGAGTTGATTATAAAGAATAGCGTCTTAGCATTACAGAACTTCCTCTTTCTCTCTGGCAATTGAACAGAGTCAAATGGAAATCGTTCTCCTTTCCATGCATGTTTAATCTCACACTCAACTAATATTGTCCTGTCACCTTTGGTGGCTATAAGGTCTTGTGCATACTTATCAGGGTGATCCTTCACTGTATACCCAAACTTCTCTAGCACACTGGCTGTATCCAATCGTGCAGCTAAGTCATTCTGTTCAAACAACTTTTTACTGAATGCTTTATGTATAGTCATTTGGATAATACTCCTCTGATTCCGTTATCCAAAGGCTGTGGTAGTCAACCATGCAATCTGTATAGGATTCTAGCCACTCAGCACACATATTATATGTACCCCTACACATAACTTCTTCTATCTCCACGCCATTGGTTAAATAGAACTTACCCATTACAACGTGCTTTCTCTTATCAAATGTCATACGAGATACCTACCTACTGTATAGTCTAAGTTACAAGTTACATATCCATGCCAGCCAGTTAGTTTGTTCTTAACTAAGTTGATGTGGCGCTGTGTATCTTCCTCTTCCATACCCTCTACTGTTGGGTTCTTACTGATGAGTGCCATGAGGTCAGCCTCTGCTGCCTTACCAGTCTTACTACCTTCCATCATGGATTGGTTAAGTACAACCTTGCCTTCTGCTTCTGCTGATAGCTGAGACATATAGAAGATGGCACATCCATATTCTTTAGCTATCTGTCGTGCATGTATCGCACATATCTTAAGTGCTTGGTGTTCACTAGCACCACTAGCAGAGTTGGCAAACTTGTCACCCATATCTAGGATGATGATGTCAGGCTTGTATGACTTAGCCACACTCTCAACCCAGTGCATATCCTGCCCTGTAGCATCCTTAATCTTTATCCGATCCTTGACGTTAGCCCAACGTGCTTGCGCTTTCTGTGGGTGTTGTGCAACTTCCTTAAGTGTCATACCTGTAGCTGCAGTTAGGTATCGTGCACCTACACGGTGAGTACCTTCCTCGTTACATAGTACAACACAGTTAGCACCCTGCTCTGCAAATCCATTGGGGCCAGCTACAAGTGAGGCATGGAAAGAAGTCTTACCTGTATTAGGTCGTGCACCTACAACAACCAGATGCCCATCGTTCACACCCTCAACCTTCATACCCAGTGTAGGTATGTTGAATGTCCAGCGTGTCTCTAGGTCGTTCTTCTCAAGCAGAGTGTCAATCTCCAAATCATCCCAGTCAACATTAATCTGCGGCATGAAGTCGTCTTGGTAATTTGACAGCAACCTACGGAGTGGTTCAAGCGAGCTACCGCCACCGTTAACATATTCAAATCCAATGTTAGCAATCTCCTCACCTAAGTATTGCTGGAACAGTTTAGATAGAATGTCTTGTGCAACATCAGATCCAATAGGCTTCTCCTCACGTAGCTTAGAGAAGATGGTGTTGTACGCTTGCTTCTGCGCTGTAGTCATAGATGGGTTCTGTGACATGAACAAACCTTCAAGCTCATTCACTGTCATATCCCTGCCATACTTATACATGGCTTCATCTATGACGTGCTTAACCTTACGAATGTCCTTGCTGAACAATTTGTCAGGGCACTTAGCACCTTTATGATCTTCGTAAAACTCTTTGCTTAACAAAGACTTAAGTATTGATAGTTCCATATCACACCTCTAATGTTTCTATTAACCTAGCTAAGTTAGCTAAGTCATCATCCTCACGATACTTGAAGTCATCGTTTAGGCGAATGACCTTAACAACATCGACATACGTTGACAAGTCATTCTTAATTGCCAGTTGCTTATCTAATGCATCCCTATCCAATGCGACAATCACACCCTTGTAGTTATCAGATATGAATGTACGCTGTGGTAGTGTCAGTGACGTACCTAGAATAGCTACACCATCTACACCTGTACACTTAGCTACATGGTAGGCGCTGATAGCATCCTCCACTAGCACGGCAAAGCGGCTGTCTGTGCCACGTTTAATGTAGGGTATAGGAGCATTGCCATATCTCTTCCATTTAAACGTAGACGACCTTACAGAGCGTCCTACGGCATCCACTATCTTGTTGTCATGGTAGACAGGGAACACTACCCTATCCTCACGAACATCATAGAGTACATCTTTGAGGTCAACATCCCACGAATCACAAAATGTAATCGCTTGTGTGAACTCATTGCGTAGACGTACAAGATTTTGTGGTATGTCAAATGTCGTATGTACGACACTGTCATCCTCAATACGCTTGCGCATCAGCTCTCGTATGTCGTCAGTAGACATCCCTGTGTTGACACCGCCATGTAACTTACAGCTAGCTTTGTAACAGTTGAACAACAATGTACCCATGTCATTAGTAACAGTGAGTGTGTTCTTACCATTACAGCTAGGGCAGTCACCACGCCAGCGTTCACCAGCACGTACATCTAGGTTAGCTACAAACTTACGTATGTCCATTACCCAATCCCCTCATATTCATAGCCACACTAGCACCAGCTAATGTGTTCTTCATATATGGCTTAACTGATTGAGGGTTAGCATGACCAGTGACCTGCATGATTTGAGCTATACCAACACCACTCTCTATCATTTCAGTGGTTGCAGTACGTCTCATGTCAGATAGGCGTAGTGTCTTAGGTAAGCCAGCACGTTCCAATATCTGCTTATGATATATGCGTACACTCTGATTACCATAGGGAGCAAAGCCATCATCTATTGGGTGGCGTATGTTAGGTACAACATACTTCTGCCAGCCAAAGTCTTTGTACTGTTGCTCAAGCATAGACTTCAAACCCTCACTTGCAGGTAGCAACACCCTAGCTCTACGCTTAGATTGTGTCAGGTCAAGCACACCCTTATCGTTGTCATACATATCCCATGTAAGCATACGCATATCACACACACGTTGCCCCCATTCATATGCCATGTGTGCAATCAAGCCAATGTTACGGTACTTGAAGTCAGAGTAGGCAGTGTCTAGGTACTGCTTAACCTGCTCCTTTGTCCACATAACTTGTCGTGCTTCACTGCTCACCATTTCAACACCCTTCACAGGGTTTGACTTAGCATAGCCATACTTGATAGCCCACCCGTATAGCCTCCTGCCTACAGATAAGATGCGCTGTGCCATGACAGGGCCACGTTGTAGTAGCTGGTCATATACACGTTGCATCTTAGGTGTGTCTACCGTTTGTATGTCTACGTCACCAAGGCGCACACCCGCATCCTCTACGTCCATGAGTATACCTAGCCAATACTTGTACTGGTATCGGCTAGTGGGTGAGCGAAGTCGTGCATAGTCCTTGCTATCTAGGTATGCATTCATCAACTCATCAAAAGACATCAGTAATACCCTCCCGAATTAACTCAATGAAAGCATCTTGATGTCGTATGTACGACTTTAGTTTGTCGATGTGGTCTTGCATATGCATTATCTCTACAGACAAATCCTCTATGATCTGTTGTTGATTAACATCTACAGAGAAGTCAAACTCCATCTGCTTTTCATTAGGGATGTACTCACCTTCCAGTATATGTTCCATGCCTCACTCCTTCGCCCAATCTGGCAACTCTATTTCTTCTGGGAATATCTCATTGAGTAATACACGAGCACGTGTCTCTGCATACTCAGTTGATGGACAGTTCCATGCAATCTCATTGAGGAACTCCACCATCTTGATTTCAAAGTCAGTCAACTTAACCTCCACGATTAATAAAGTACCTCATCTAATGCAATCTTCCATGCATTAGAGGTTGATTTAATATGGAAGAAGTTCTCATGCTGCGGATACTTATCAATGAATAACCTAGCGTAGTAAGTACTAGCATGATCAGATATTTTGTAATCACCAGAGCCAGTCAGCATAGTATCCCATCGGATGATATGTATTATTGTTCTAGCTGAGAAGTGTGTTCTATACCTAGCAGCTTTCAGTGCCAGCTCTTCAAACTTCTCCCACATATGCGGATTTTCATTATGATATTTTTTAAAGTCAAAGGTTTGCATATATAATATCCTTTGTCGTATCTACGACATTAATAATCATACGGAAATAGCATTTCAAATATAGCAGCAGTAGCGAATGCTACCACTGCCAACTCTCTAGGCTGCCAGTCGTTCCAGTTGAGCGAGCTGACGGAAAGCAGGGCCATGTAAGATTCCACGTACCTTCTCCTCTAGCATAAGTTGTTTACGTGCAACGTTAGCACCGTCACGTTTAGCTTCAACGTGTGTAGACATGTGAGTGAGTACATTGTACAGGCGGTACATGTTGTCACCAATGCGATACTGATCCCACAGACCAACCAGTTCATCCAGTTGTTTCTTGTTCACCTCGTAACCTGTGCGTGTCTTACGCTGTGCTACTTGATCAGCAAGGAAGCGGATAGCTATCTCACGTGGTAGGTGTACACGTTGCAGGTGCTTGTGTACCTCTGCCTCTTTCTCTAGCAGGTTAGGAAACTCACTAGCTATCTCACCCATCTTCTCAGCATCAGCCATAGCTGTGTGACGTTGAGCTATGCCAATGTTACGAGATATTGATTCCATACCATTGAGGCAAGCGAGGCGCATAATCATGGCATCAACCTGACGCTTGAAGCTCTGATCGTGTGAGTCGTAGATGCGTAGCTTCATGCTACTCTCCTCACCTACGATGCGCTTGAAGTCATGCTTAGGTAGCACTATGTCAGCACGGAAGGAAGCCCCGTTGTCATAGCGGAAGTCCACCTTTGCATCCGTAAGGTCTAGGTCGGATGCAAACAAACCCTCCACAAGTGTGTTCCACATAGTAGCGAAGTTCTCAGGACGGTGCTTGCTCTTACCTGAACCAATCACCTCGTCAGTGAGTGGGTTGATTGTCCAGAAGGAGTTAGGTACACGCACACCATTGCGTACCTGATGCTCACGCACTGGCTGGAAGTCCAGCTCAGCAGGGATAGCGAAGTTGTTTAGCAGTTCGTTGTTAGTTAGGATTGTCATAGTAACACCTCTATCATTTATGTTATTGCGTTGATGATAATATTATTTAGGGAAATGGAAGTCAAGCACCTTTTAGATACAAAGTGCATCCATCTATCTTTACAGTCTTGAGTGTAGACATATTCAATGTCTTGTAAGACTTTCGTTGCATGTCAAACACTGACAGGTACTGAGGCTTGTCAGCTACAGGGTTGCGTCCACCCTTCGTACCTTTGGTCACACCCAAGCGACAGTTCATAACACGTTCCTGTCCATCTTTCTTAATGAAAGTTGCAGTGAACACACGACCCTGAGTTGAGGTCAGCAGGTTACGGATTGTTTCTAGTTTCATTTTACTTTCTCCTTTGTCATATCTACGACATTACCATTTTTTAGTTAGCCATTCTAATGACAAGCCATCACCTGTCATACTTTCTTGAACCCATGTTTCATAATACTTAGGCTTGTATTTGTAAGCGGTAGGTACAACCCCTGTTTTCTTAAAGGAGTGCACTACATTCTTACGTTGCATAAGATCAATGCCTTCTTCTAAGGCAACTTGGTTTACAAAATTAGTGCTTACACACCAACGTTTAGCTATCTCTCGCACTGACATATCAAACTTCTTAAGTTCATTAGCAATGCTAGGTTTAACTCTGAGCCGATGTGCTTTGGCTATGCTTGCAGGTATACCCATGATCTACTCCTTAGTCTATGTTATCAAACACCATGACCTTATCATCTGCATTGGCATTCATCAATACAAACGGTGAGCCATGCCAGCCTATACCTACAGGGTAGTCACGGTAGTAGAAGTGGTCTGCTTTGTACGGGTTGTACGTCACCATGTATGGGGTGAGAGCGAATGCTTCTGACTCTTCCATAGACACAGGCTCTTGAATCCATTCACCTACAACACCAGCGTGCACATTCTTACGCTTCTCACGTAGCACACGCTCACGCCCTGCCTTACTTACCTTTGGCTTAGCATCCTTGAGTACAACGAAGTCCTCATGCGCCACCACTCTACCTTTGTCCTCACCTTCCATAGCTT
>Ga0209955_1000408_pt1 | contig 15320 bp, 18 predicted proteins | sample SalPonA_A_H2O_MG_FD_185716 | JGI IMG/M metagenome (GOLD analysis project Ga0209955, IMG submission 185716) | Water microbial communities from South San Francisco under conditions of wetland restoration - Salt Pond MetaG R2A_A_H2O_MG (SPAdes)... | ecosystem: Environmental > Aquatic > Non-marine... | reverse complement strand
AACCTCATCAGGGCGTAATTCAACGAAGTTATCTAGTATCCGCTTCAACTTCGCTAAATCCTCGTCTGACAATGGCGGCTGTGACATGACTATCCCTTATAGCTAATTATGCGAGATAGCCCCGCGCTTGCTTGATTATAGCACTATTGGCTTTTGGCCAGGTGCGCGTTGATATAGGCGCTCTAGCTTGCTCGCCAAATTAACCAAACTACTGCGGTAAGTAGTTTTTGATCTCGGTCACCCCAAAAAAAGCTCATCTTTTCCGCTAGCAAGGTCACTAAAGACCTTTCATATAATCTACGCCAGCGCCGTCTGACGCGCCAACGATTTTTCCGTTTTCATCTGTCGCTATAAATAACTGGCGACCAGAAGCGTCCTCTTTCCACGCGTAAACATCGCCCCCGTACTTGGACGGGGAAATCGTCAGCTCGTTGTTTAAGCTATCACATAGCTTCAATTGCGAACTCGCATTTGTGAAGTTTGAATCAGCAGCAGCCCCGTCTAGGTTACTTGTTACGTATTGACCATCCGCATTTTTAAATAACGTTACGTCCTGCGTAGCTGGCGCTTGTATGTAACCGCCAGTTGGGTTGACTAGGTAATCGTTACCCTCTTGCGATGTGTCGATAGCATCGTAGAAGATCGTATACCCGCCTGTATTGTTGCTGTAGTTTATTACTGGATTACCGTCTAAAGCGTCATCAATGTAGAAGCCGCTACCAGACTTTCTAAGTGCGAAAGGGTACAAAAATGGCTCAGTCGCACCGTCATCAGTACCCCAAGAACCGTAACCTCTAGTAAGGATTATTTCATCAGCCCCGCTCACCGTTACGACTTGAGGAGTACCCGTTCCAGCGGATACGAAAAAAGAACCACTGGATATAAGCTTGCCGTTTATCGGTAGGTAATCATCAGGTACAGCTAAATCGTCTATGCTTCTGTCGTACCTTACAGGTAGCCCAGTAGCGCAATCGTACATATCTTCTAAAACGCTAGGCAATACATCACCTTCACCTAATGCTGGCATACCCGAAGGGTCTACGAATAGGGCATCAGGGGTCGTGCTGCTAACGCAAAAACCAAGCCTTTCAGAGTAAACTTCGCCAGCCGCGCAAGTGATTCGGTTACCGCTTGAATCAGTCCAATAGCTTACACCACCGTCAGGCGACACAAATTCATCAGTAGTGCCGCCAGATTGCCCACCGCCACTCTTACCAGTTATAACATTTTTATCGGCTGTCGCATCATCTGGTACTTTCGTTTCACCAGGAGTGCCGCCAGTACCTTTAACTGCGCCGCTAGAAGAAACGTAAGCTATGCCACGGCAAGCCTTTATCGCTGGCTTTTCTTCCATCTCTTTGAGAACAGTTGAAGTCTCTGATAGCCCGACCAACCTGCGCAAGTCATCGCGCTTTTTCTTAATTGAGATCATCAGTAATCCTCTAGGAACGTAATTTCAAGCAGTTCATCTGGGACGTATATATCGTATGCAGTTTCTTTTTTTCGCTTCCTGGTGTCCCTAAATTCGGCTTCCACTTCTGGCAAATCAATAATAAGTGCGTATGGCACTCTGTCAGGTATGGAACCATTCATAGCTAGGGTTTTGTAGACGTAACCTCGGTAAGAACCGTCGTCTTCTTTATCCAAAGGAATGGCGACACTCTTAAAAAATCTTGTCTGTTGTGGTGAGCCAGCATTATCCGATACGTCTGGGAAAACATCGCCTGTAGTGATCGTAGTGGTAAAAGGCGTTGTGGGTTTAGACTTACTAACCGAAATTGTTACTTCCGTCTTAGCGTCCATATCAATAACGTCTATTGTGTGTTCAATGGTTGTAACTTTACCCAATGCCCTAACTGGCGAAGCGTTTAGATATATGCTGTTCGAAAGTTTTAAGTCTGGCTTAATATCAGTCTCAAACGTTACAGTGTTGTCCCTATGCGATTCCAATATTTCAACGATTGTTTTAGCTATCGAACATTTGAACGCTTTGTTCAAATCCGCATTTGCCGAACCTTCTGTTTTGCGATCAACGTACAAATCGTAATTTGGCGACTCTGTTAAACCATCATCGGAAAATCTAAAGTCTTTGTTGTTTTCCCATATAGACGTATCGTATTCAGCTTCCACACCGTACTCGCGATCCGATCCGATCTGTGAGCTATAGCGATCAATAGACTGTTGTGAGTACAGGCGAATAGACGCTGTTTCTTCGATATTTTGCGCCCATCGTATAACTGAATTCCAATTTGCGCTTACGAAGTATTCACTATCGTTTGGTATCCCCACGCCTAACACTGTGCTCGTAGCCGATACATAGCTAAAGCCATATGTAGGATTAAACGTGTACCCCGTTGGGTCTGTCACCCTCGTATTTGAACAGAGTATTGTCCCGCCTGTTAAGCCACTCGTGTATATATCTTCTGGGTAGTAACAACCAGACGATACCGCTGTTATTAACAATTCACGAGACGGTAGTTTTACTGCGAAATCCCAGTTGCAGTAATTTATACCCGTATCTAACCTGCAAGGTATTTTGCGCTTGCGTAGACGTTGGTACTGCCATTTTAGCGTTAGCGTAAAGTCGTTTTTGATTCGTCCACGACTCGCTATACGCACTTCTGGGTTGCGTCTGTATACGTCAGAGTTAGTAACTTCTATTGTATTCGGATCGCCAATAGGCGTTGCGTACCAGCTTGTTACCGACCAATTGTTGTCAGCATCAAAATCCAAAGACTCTGAGACTGTGCTCAAGTAATCTTCATATTTAGCCGCCTGGTCGCTCGCCTCGCTGAATACTATAGAACTATATTCAGCGTTGGGGATTGTCTGCGAAGGGTCGGGCATCGCGTTGAGAAGTTCCCTTCGCATATCCGAACAGCTCAAACGAACCTTACCTTGTATCAAATCTATTTCAGGCACGTTTACTCGACCAGTAAATAGCTTTGTAAATTGACCGTCTTTGTCTATGTGCAGTGTGATTACTTTACCGTCCACGCTCGCAATGTCCTGTAAGCCTTTAGGCGGCATTAGCGTGACGTTCATTATTGCCGCTTGCCCTTCTTCGCGTCTGATCGTTATTTCGTCTACGATCATGCTGGCGGGTATCTGATAGTTGTTGATCTTCAATACAAGATCAAAGCGAGGAACCTTTTCGTTTTGGTAATCAGGTCGTATGCGTTGGTTAAATTTTAGTAGAGGGCTATCAGCAATAGTTGCGTTATTAACCTGCGCGATTGTGAAAATAGCCGCTGCCTGCGCCCTGTAGGATAGGCGTATATTTTGAGGGAACAAAAGCGTATTACCTACAGCTTTTATACCAGCCACCTGCCCAATGTTTAGACTAGCGTCTGCACAGTATATAACAACTCTTTGCCCGATAGATAAGAAGTTGCCTGTCGCTTCGGTCTGAACTAGCTTTTGACCAATCGCCAGAAAGCTACCAGCAGGCCCTTCTATGCTCGTTTCCGATCTGTAAAGTAGTTCGCTGTTTATTGCACTGCTGTTGATTAATGCCACGATCTACCGCCTATGGTCTATATCTGTAAACGAATTTGACTCTAATGTTTTCAGGGTGTCCGTCGTTGGATGTTCCAGCGTATCTATACGAAGTTATCCAAGTCCTTATATGCCTAGTCCCTGTAGACATGCGTATACCGCACTGTAAATTAGACCATTTAGATACTCGGTGGTATCTGGTTGCGCTTGACGTATCTAGGGTTCCAAGACTTGAATTTAACGTCTCTACATAGCCAACTATCCCGTCATTTGTAGTACCATCGCTCCTGCCGTAGTAATCAACAAGCGCCCATACATGGACGTTAGAATCGTCTATAGCATCGTAAAGCCACGCTGGTACAGCTACTTCTTGGTACATTGTAGAAAGTGAATTATTGCCAGCCCACGCACCATAAGTTCCTTCATAGACCATATAACCCGTAGCGTCAGCCACCCAACTACCAGTCGTGGTAGTCCAACCCGTCATGTCGCCAGTTTCAAAATCACCATTAACTACGGTAGCCCAACCAGCCACGTTGGTTAAATGTTCGTTTGCTAGGTATTTAATCTGATCCGCAGTGTGCGGAGTTTTTGAATTCAAATCCCAAACGTAAAACTTACCCATCAACCCCTCAAAACCGTTTCCGCCTGTGTATGTATTACCTACAGTAAATACATTCGGGCCTTGTTCACATGGGGTGTAAGATAGCGACTCAAAAAATGTACCGTCTCTGTATATGTAAAGCGTTGTAGCTGTCCCGTACATATAATAATGATGAGGTACACCGTCTGCTAGAAAGTAACCTGCGCTTCCTGTTGTGGTTGCGTTTACACCTGAGCCCGATTCGGTAAAGCAATAAATCGCTCCATTTGTACGAACACGTATGTCTTGATAGTTTGTCCCTAATGATTCACCAGCCGCCGCACTTTCAAAAAGCGCACCAGTACCTAGCGTATCTATGGTCAATACAACCGATACTGCCCACTCGCTTTGAGGCCATACTCGGGTGGTAAATTGGTAGAACATACTATCAGCGGTAATAAATTTGGTAGCCTTTCCTCGCGTGGTATTTTCAAATTTAGGCGCTACAGGTGTGAACGTGTTAGACGGGGTTTCGTAATAGGTAGCCGCGAGATTTGTCTGCAATGACGAATACACGATAACCCCGTTCACAAGCTCCCAATCCATGTGCAACTTTAACCCGTCAAGCATCCAATCTGGGCGCTTAACGCTACTGGCTGGCATAAATCTACCTAACATTAGATCGCCCCTACATACGCACCGTATAAGTTACCGCCTACTTTCCAGAATGTTATGGCATCCGTTGAAGTATAAGCTGGCTCCGCATTAGCCCAAGTCATTGTTGGCCATGTTGGTATATACGTATCTGCGCCAGACAAATGGAGTAGGAGCGATTCCCCGTTTTCCATGTCTATAGAAAACGTAGTGTTGGCGGTCATCGTGTACGTTTGAATACCACCGTCTGCCCGATCTATATTGTTGGTCGAAGCCGCTATAGCTTCGTTATATCGCGTGACCGTCACTCCATCCCACTCTTGATAGGATGATGCAGTAGCTCGTATCTCTATGAAATCGCCAGAAGCCCACGCGTAGGCGGACGTACCATCTTGTGCGCGCTCTACTGTTAGGGTTACGCCTGATACGCCAGTAACTTTGACGACCTCTATCTTAGTCGGGCTAGATAAGCTATCCGCCAAAGTCATTAAGTAGTAATCACCCGCAGCTAAAGACGCTGGCGCGGCAGATACGTCAAAGCTAGTATCGGTATCCGATACGGTTGTTGTGGTTATAGTCTCGGAGTAGTTGTTACGGTAGACGCGAGCCATAATTTACACCTGCGTTTCGATTACTGAGTTGAGAAACAAGCTTAGCTCTGGCTGGTCTAAGTTAGAACTAACAGTAGTTACCGCGTTGGTGATCCTAACATTAACTTCAACTGCGTTTGCCGAACCGCCCAGAATCGTTGTACCAAGACTGAGGGCTGCGCCAGCGGTTGCGCTATCTAAACCAGCCACCGTACTTGCAAGTTTAATCTCTGTCGGTTCGTGGGTATTAGCAACACATTTCCAAGTCACGCCACCGTCATTCACCGTATTACCTATGGTGGTAGGCCAAGATGGTTCCGAGGAATTGGAGCTGCCAGCAACCGTACACTCATATCTATACGTATTATCAACAGTAGGCTCTACGGAATCGCCAACCGCATAAACTGTTGAAGCTTCCCATGCTGGCAATATTTCGGTTGGCGTAAGCGTTATGTTATCAACCGAAGGGTTAGATGATGCTTCAAGTTTTCTCTGTGAATCGACACTGCCGAACCACAAACGTAAATCTTGCGGGTTATCGCTCAAGTCTGTTTCGTGTGTAAAAGTCGTACTTAGACCGAGCGGAGACGTTAAGCTTGAATCCGTGTAAAATTTAAACGATAAGTCTGCTAGTGCCATTATCTTAACCCTGTATTAGTTTGTCGCCGCCGTAGCGTCATTGTTCGTATTCTTAGCTATAACGCTCTTCAACCATTTAAGATGACTAGGAGTACCCTGTAGCGTTGTACTTATCTTGCCTCCATCCATCGTTAAATTGAAGTCGATAGACCCAATAGACTCGGGTTTTGAGTTGAGCCATTGGGACAACCCTTTGACCGCTTCGGTGTTGGCAGACATAGCTTCTTTGATCAGGTTGTTTGTAGATACTTGCGCTTCTTGCGCTTGAGTCTGCATACCTGCTTTCTGTGCGAGCGAATCTATTGTGCCGCGCATTAGCTCAAGCGTATTAATATCGGTGGTGCCGCCATTGATAGCGCCGGATAATTTACGTTCTGCTTGAGCCTTGTAATACGCGATCTGTTTTTCGTCACCCATCAACATTGCTTTGCGTAGCGAAGTTATGGATTGATCGAAATTAAGGTTTCCTGTTTTATTTCCACCCTGGCTCAGCATTGCGTTTGTCAGATTGTCGGTAGACTTTATCAGGTTTTTGGTCGCTGCGTTGTACTCATCGTGAGCCGCTTTAACCATCCGGCTATAAATCTCGTTCTGATCGCCGTACTTGCCTAAAAAGTCTTTAGCATCACCAAGCTTTCTCCGTAGACGCTCCATTGGGGTTTCAAACTTCTCCACAATAGCGTCAAGTTCTCGCTGTGCTTGCGGTGCTAAGGCGTCACTAATTGTTGCCGTTGGCTCTATAACTGGCGCTGGCGGGCCGACCTTTGCTGCCTCGCGCTGGTTAATCTTCAAATCCTCGGCAATTAGTTGGTCTCTAAAACCTTGGAGCTGCTCCTCAAGCTTGCCCTCTAAACCGCTTAGGCTACTAAACGCGCTTGCCGTAAAAGACTCGCCAACATCAAATCCCAAACGATTTGCTACCTCCTGCGGGTCTAGCAAAGAGAACGACTCAACCACAAACTTAGCCGCTTGAACAGCGCCTTGCGCTACTTCAACAAACCCACGCTTAACTTCGAACAAAATGTTTTTGACGCCGCCGAGCGATTCAATCATATCGTTAATAGCCGGAATCACTGTCAAACTTATTTCGTTTTTAAAGCCAGTCCAACTAAGTGTTAGCTCGTTGATGTTGCGTTGTATTTCGCCAGCTTGCCGCAAGTCAATCTCGGACATTACAGCGCCAGCCGCTTCTGCCTGGTCGCCTAGCTCTTTAACCGCTGCGCCGCCGTCTCTTAATAGCGGGATAAGCGCGGTCGTATCAGAGGCAATAGATTCCATATAGAAAGCAAACTCGTTTTGGCTCACGTTTGCTTTTTCTAGGCTGGTCACAAATAGCTGGAGGGCGTCTGGGCCTGATAGGTTTTTGAACTGCTGCGCGGTTACGCCAACTTTAGGCGCTATATTCTCAAAGAAGTCGGCAAGTGGGCCGCCGCCTGTTTGGATGAAATCACCCACGCGGTCTGACATATCCTTGAAAACGTCCGCCGTTTTATCGACTTCAAAGCCTACCGTTTTAAATGCTGCGGCGTATCGCTGGAAATCCGTTGTATTGGTATTGGCTACGCGGGAAAGGTTTTCTATTTCTCTGGCGGCTTTAGAGGTGCTTAAAACCATAGCACCTATGCCAGTAGCCCCAGCAGCCGCGATACCAGCAAGCGCCTTGCTTGCCGTTGCTGCAAACCGCGTAATGGATTGAGTGCTAGTGCTTAGGCTCTGCTTAAGCTTATTAGAGTCAATGGAGACTTGGAATATTAGATCATTTACGGTTGCCATAGCCCATCGCCTCTTTCATTGCTTTAGCCCTTTGCTCTAGAGTTAGTTCGCGGGATGCTTCTAGTTCTTGCCGCTGGTTATACTTCTTAACCCATTCATCGTTCTGGGTTAAATCATACGCCATTTGTTCGACAATTTCCGATTGGTCTAACAGTTCCGCTTGGGCAATCGTTATCTTCAGTTTTCGGGATAGGCTAATAAGGTACGACCTCACTGGGTCGTTGATTAGTTTCCCGCGAGTGCTTCCAAGTCCTTTTCTGTAAAGGTGTTAAGGTCGCGTCCCTCGTTGAATACAAGCTCTAGTGCCGCTGCCGACTTGTCAGCTAGTTTCTCTACATCTTCGCGGGTGAATAGCTGCTTGCCGTCTTCATCACAAATAATGAGCGCGCAGTATTCCGCCATAATAGTAGACAGGTCGAGCTTGTCCGCCGTTGTCTTTTGCTCGAATGCGCCTTTGTCTTTTGACGAAAGCGTTTTAATCATCACCGAGCCGCCCCACTGGGGCACTTCGACTTCACGCATTTTAAAATCGCGTGCTTTTAATATGTCATTCTTGCTCAGTAACATTAATTTTTTCCCACTTTTTAACTGGGCAGCTTGCGCCAGCCAGCCAAGTTTTAAGTTTCATTGCGCACCCGCATTTCTTGCAAGTAAGCAGACCACCATTAAAGAAAAGATCAGGGCAGGTCGCGCATATTTCTAAACGCGCCTGCCGATGCTCTGGCGTTGTCCTCTGTAATAACGGAATCTTATTCAGATTAAACGCCATGAACTATCAACTCCAAACGATAGAGCCAGTCACTTTAAGCGTTGCTGTGCCGTTTGCTACATCGTCAACACCGCCCGTAGTAGAGAGCGATTTAACGTAAGCGTTGAAGGTAGCAATGTCACCATCTGGTAGCGTAATAACCACTTCGCGGGTAGCCTGCGCCGCTTTGGCGGTTTCCATTGCAGCCTGTCCAACATCAGAGGGGTCACGCTTTAACTCAAGCGTACAATCACCGAAGTCCTGCAAGCCTTGGCGGTATTCTTTAGCGGTAGATGCTAGGGTAGTAATATCAATGTCGGTTGCTTGCCCGTCACCGAAAGAGAAGGAAACGACACCGCCGACTGTTTGGGCAGTAGTGCCATCGTTAAAAGTTACAGTCGTACCTTGCGAGTCTAATACTGGCATAATTTAAGCTCCTTAGCTTTGCGTTGTTAGCGTAGTCTAAGGACTTCCGCTAGTAAAAATATAGGGTATCTCTACGGTCACGACAACCCCACCATAGGGCGCTATCGAACCTGCGTCTGTCTCGGCAGCAATCACTTGGGTTCGCAGCGCATTACCATCGCGGGTGCGGTCTGATTCTAGTGCGATCTCAATTAAGTCGATCAGCGAGTTACGCGCTGTATCTATTGACGCACCTTTAACAAACCCGACAACCTGAACGGTCAAAATAGCTTCGCGCTTCGTTCCGCCGCTTGCCATTGTAATATCCTCGCGGCTTTCGCTAACCGTTTGGATTAAGCAGGCGGGAAACTGGGCGCTGCTTAGCTCCTCGAACTTGAACGGCTCGCGCGTTGCGTAGCTAATACCAACAACGTTCTGGAGGACTGTCTCAATATCTTCACAGATCGCTTCGCGTATGCTCATTTAAACCCCTTCAAAAACGTGTCTGTCAGCTTGTTGGTTTCCGTGCCACTAAAACCAAAGAACGGACGGAGCTTATTATTGAAATAAGCCTTTTTGTTTTCCTGCCCACCGACAAAGAATATCTGCGCGGCTCTGATTCCAGCCTTGCGGGTTTGCATCGCTGCTAACATGCGCCCAGTATCGTTAAGGTCAACTCGGCTAACTTGCCTACCGCGCTTTTTGCGTTCCTTAGCGTAGGCTTTAGAATAAGGCGCGAAGTCTGCACCCGTGTAGCTTTTACCCGTTTGGATGCGCTTTTGGATAATGCGCTTACCGCGTTCTGCTACGCGAAGCACCGCTCGGCTAACCCCCTTGGTTTGGTCAACCATCGCCTTTTTTATTTTGGCAATAGCGTCTGGGCTATCCATGCGGATTATCATTAGCGGTTTAGCCTAGTCGCCATAGTCTTAGACTTTTCGGCTTCGGAGACGATGCCGTCATTGTCGCGGTCGTACTCAATACCGTCAGCAAATACGCTGGCTAGCTCTTCGTTATACATGCCACGGTAATGGTCGATCATGCGCTGGAAGCGATCTTCCTCGCCCCAGTTAGTCAGCTTGGGCAGCGCGTACTTCCAGAGCACTAGATACGCATTGGCTCGCGTCCACTGTGCATCTGTTAGTAAGGTGCCGTCTAGCTCGCCCGAATAGTTAGTGGTAGTCCACCACTTAATGCGAATCTCGCGCTTAATATCCGCCTCGGCTTTGGCGTGTTCATCCGCAAAGGATGCAATTCCTAGCGAGAGAATATCTGGAATGATAGCGGTCAAATCTGAGTCGGTAGAGAAAGCCATAACGTCACCTTGTAAAAATAAGAGTAGGGCGACCGAAGCCGCCCTAGTCGCCTAATTAAAGGCCAGCGTCAAAGTACATCTCTACGCCGTAAGTGTCGTCTAGCTCGCCTACACCGTAGACAGCGGTAGCGTTAAGCTCCCAGCCACGGTTCGACGCATCACGCTGTGGCTCAATGTTGAAGTCACGCTTCATAGCCAGCGCCAGTGCTTCTGGTGCAAAAATCGCGCCTTTAGAATCGCCTGAGCCGTCAACCGCAACGTTCGCAGATTCGTAGATGTCCACGCCAGCGATAGTACCCACGTAACCGTTGCGCATCGCTTCATTCTGAAGGTCGCCGCCGTTCGGGTTGGTGAAGCTGTTGGTCAGGTTAGCTTTCAGCGAGTAAGCCTGGAGCGGGTTAAGTACCGCAACCAAACGGCCCATTGCTTTATTGTTACGCAGAGTAGCCGCTGCTTTGAATACGTCAGCAACAGACAGCTCTACAGTAGTAGCACCCAAAGACGTTGAGAAGCCGTCAAACAGGGCGATCAAGTCTTGGTCGATCTTGGTAGCGATAGCGTTACCCAGAACAGTACCAAGCTCTGCCGCTGGGTTACCTGCACCCATAGCCGCCATGTCAGTCAGGAACACTTGCGCGCCCACTTCGCCAACTGCGATAGACACTGAGCTAGTGCTAACTGTTGTAGAAGTCATGTCGGTGCCTTCGGTCAGGTCAGCCGCTGCGATTGCAGGGTACTTAGGAACCTGAATCGTCGTGCCAGCAACGTTGCCAATGTCGTACATGGTAACGAGGTTACGCATGATAGATGACTCTTCGGCAGTATAGCGAGCCTGTGCGACGATGTTTACAAAAAGATCGTCGAGGGTAGAGGAAGTAGTAGCAGCCATGATAGCTCTCCAAATAATTTAAAATTAAAGCAATAATAGTTTATCGCTTGCCTTTCATTGCGGCGAATGCGGCTTTGCCACCATTGTCCCAGTTAGCAAGCATATCAGCCACCGATTCAGGCTTCGGAGTAGAGCCACCTGCGGCCCCTTTTGATCCAGTGCCCGAGGGCGATGCTTTCACAAAATGCGGGTTAGCAGTAAGAAAATCTGACACCAATTCGTCAACCGACATTGGCGTACCGTTGTCAGTATAGCGAACTGTTCCATCTTTATCCAATACCTCCACTGTGCCGTCCTCAGACAGCCGCGTAGAGCCTTTTAGCAGCTGGACTACCTGCTCAGGGTTCACCGCATTAGAACGGCTTGCCGCGTTGATTAGCGATCCATCTACTTGCAATTCATATAGCTTAGAGTTGAGCTGTTTGATTTGTGCATCTTTCTTTTCAGCAACTTGCTGGAGCACTTTTTCAAACTCGCCTTTTTCTTTCTGGCGCTCTAACTCAGCTTGTTCTTTTTCAGCTAGTAGGCGCTTGGCTTCGTTAATATCCACACCGTCTAGCTGCTTCTCGTACTTGCGCCGCTCACGTGCTAGGCGGTCAGCTACAATCTTGTCCATCTCTTCCTGAGTGAACGTTTTAGTTGCTGGCGCTTCGTTAGTTTCTGCGGTTTCTTCGTTACCCATGATTTCATCGCTCATGTCGCGCTACCTCTTACGAGTGGTTGGTTAATCTTCAAAATCTGGGAGCCAATGGTGTCGGCAGTTATACCCACCGCGAACGATAAACGGGTCGCCAGGGGCTTTGCCCTGCCATGATCGACTATCCCAAATTCTGCGAATCTCTTCTTCAGTGTAGGACTCGCCTACATGGTCGCGGCAGAACTGGCGGGAGTCTTTAACGGTTGACCCGTAGTATTCCCACTTTTCAACGCCTGCCTCTTTGCCCGTTGCTACCGTCAGGCTGCCGTTAAACTGCATAACTGAGTCGTGCATCATCTGGTTAGCGTAGCGGCGCATATTATTACCTGTACGGTCAGAAGCGTATTTTGTGTGTAGAATACGCACCGCTTCCTCGTCTCCGCTATCAGCCAAATCAACCAAGCGGTTAATCTCATCTTGGTCTGACTGCATATAAACGCCGTTCAAAGTCTGGCGAACATTCTTAACCGACTCGTCTATTGGCCTGCCAGCTAGAGTGTACTGGTAAAGCTCGTTTCCTAGCTGGTTGGCGTATTCATTAGCTACGTCCTCAAAGCCAAGAAACGTGGCTTGCTGTAGCTGCGCAATGACTTCAGGGGGTACGCCGCTAAAGCTCTTATACTGGCTAAGCAGGTCGGTCAGCGAATCCGAAATCTCGGTATAGCCACCGACTATTTCATCAACCCCAGTGAGGTAGGTTTCGCGCATCGCCTGGGCAATGTCTGCCCTAGCCTGAAGCGCCCACGCAAGGTCAAACAGTTTGCCGTCCTCGGTAGGGGCGCTAATAACCAGCGAGGCAATGCGCTCCTCCAACTCGCGCATAATATCAATAAGCCGCCGCTGGTTTCCCTCGGCAAGCTTATCTAATATTTCTGCGTGATCGTCTGGGGTCATTGCGTAAACGTACCAATCTGCCTAGCTGAATCAATTTCCTCGTGAACCCTTTTCAATACGTCATCATCCAGAATTAGGTCAGCGATTAGCTTGTCTATTTCGCGGGTGAAGGTTGCCGACTGAACCCCAGAGGCTCTAGCCGCCTGAAGGAATTGCAGCTCATTCGGGTAGTCACGTATGTCGAAGCTATCTGGGTAATACACTTCAACGTCTGGGGTTATGTCCTGCCAAATGCAAATGAAGCGCCAGAGGTGTTCCTCGGCTAGTTCAAGAATATCCGCCTTTTCAGCGAGGCGCGCGTTAAGCAATTGGAACTCTGTCTGCAAGGCAATTCCCGAAGCTTTCACCGCATCGGTGCCGCGTACTGCGCCGAGGTGCGCCATGCGGTTGATAGCTTCAACCTTGTTAGATATAGAATCCATGACCGCAGTTAGGTTTGCACCGCTTGGCTGTAGCATATACGGCTTGAGCCCAGCGTCCATATCGTCTGACATATTGACCACGCCGCCCGCGCCTGCCGAGGCGTCAGTGTCGAATGTCTTAACCAGGGTCGGGTGGTTCGATATGCGGATAAGCTGCTCAATTTCCGAAAGCTCGTTGTAAATCGCCTTCTGCATCAGCGCAATGTCGGCTAGGTCAGACTTGCCGACGCCGCGCGTTGAGGTGCGCGCTGCCGGAATATAAACCGCAGGGATAACACCAATCGGGTTATCCATTTCTTCTAGCACCTGCTCCTCGCCGTTGGTCACTTCGTAGAGCTTAACCGTGTCCTCTGTCCACTCGCGGAAATGCACCGTTGATTCGGTTGAGTTGTGGCGAATAATCGACTCGCGAAGCTTCAGGTAAACCAGCTTCATATAGCCCGAATCAGTGCGCTCCCACTTCCAGTCAAAGACGTTCTCTGGCGTGTAGAGGTTGAGGTACGGGCGGATGCCTTGCCCTAGCTCTTCAGCCTTGGTGCCTGCGTTGGTCTTGGGCTTATCCACCGTGACCCAAACGTTCCCGTAAACGCCCGCCCATATGCCTGCCTCTTTCATAAAGGCGTTAAAGCTACGCCCATCCAAATCAGCATCTTTGAGCATTAGGTCAAGCGCAGGTGCGCCGTCTAGCGAGTTGAAGTTGCGCGTGGGTGGCATACGCCAAAGGAACGAGGAGTAGATGTGAATAACATTGGCGCAATGGTTATCCAGCGGGGTTAGGTCAAGCCTGCGCCCGTATTCGTCTTTGCTTTCGTTAAGGTACTTGATTAAATACTGACCATCACGGAACTGCTCGCCGCCGAGGTACGAGCGCAGGTGGAACTCCCACTGCAACTTGTTGTCGTCATAGTCGGGGTGCGTGTACTCGATCTCTGCTGTGCTCACTGTTCTTAGCCCTTAATTATTCAACAATGTCTGCGAAGTAGCCTGCGAAGCCCGCAGATATATCCACGCCCGTTGTATTCGCTGTTGCGTAAATGTGCAAATCCGCATTGGGTGGTACGATGTAATAGGGGTCAGCCGCGTGGGTGATCTGGCTGTTGTTGTTCAACGAGCCCACCGTAGCCACGCGCATCCCTAGTCCCGCTGCACCTACTCTGAATTCAATGTCGGCTGCTGCGGTCTGTTTCTTGTTCAAGAACACCCAGTAATTCGAGACGATAAAGTAATTGGTCTGGGCTACCGAAGTGCCTGCAAACTGGGTTGATTGGTACTCGGCAGGCATTAGGTTAGCGATCTTTGTGGCTGTATCGGGTACGCCACCCGTGACCGTATCATCCTCGTAGACGTACACATCGCCCGTTGTCTCTGTAACCGATAAGACGTTAGCAATACGCATACAACGCGCCAGCGGGGTAGCTAGGGCGGTCTTTGTCTGCCCGTTAAGCGTAATGTTCTGCGCCACAAAAGTAAGCATACCGCCCGAGATTGTCATGCCCTCTACGCGTAGCACCTGGTCGTCTGCCGCATCGGTCGAGCTAAAGTGGGTGATCGAATTCGTTGCGCTACGGATAGGGTCGCCGCCCCAGTAGGTGATCGCCGTCTTGGCTGTGCCTAGCTGCTCATAGCGCCCAAACTTGTGCAGGCTCTTGCGGTTAATCCGAACCTTGTGTCCATAGGTCGAGTAAATCTCAGCTACAGCGTGCTCTAAGCCAGTGTGGGCTACTTGTATGTCTTCAATGTACTTAGCCTGTAGCGAGATCATTATGTCCACCTCTGGGGTTGTTTCGTTTCGTATTGTCGCTTAATTGGATGCAAATAGTCTACCAAGTAGCCCAAGGCGTCGTTCATATGGTCAAAGCCGCTGTCTTTGTCCGGCTGGCTTGTGCCTTCTTTGTAAGTCTGGCGCTCTAAGCTCTTAATGACCTGCTTGCACTTCGAGTCAATAAACAAGTGCCGCTCGTCATCCGCCGACTTCAGCCTGGCGTTTACTGCGTTAATCCTATCGCGTATCGGCGTATGGCTGTTACGCACTTTAACTGCAAAGCCCGCATTTTGCAGTATAGACAAATCTGTGCGCCCGCCAGCGGATGTTTTGCGCTGCCTACAGGCTGGGTCGGGGTAAACGATAATCCGCCTGCTAGGGTAGCGCGCCTTTATCTCGTCTACGATCTCATCCGTGTTTGAGCCGAATATAACGACCTCATCGATAACCT